>Ga0315330_10000235_pt1 | contig 32649 bp, 32 predicted proteins | sample M140m34915metaG_FD_203453 | JGI IMG/M metagenome (GOLD analysis project Ga0315330, IMG submission 203453) | Ammonia-oxidizing marine archaeal communities from Monterey Bay, California, United States - M1 40m 34915 | ecosystem: Environmental > Aquatic > Marine > Intertidal zone | place: USA...
TATCAAAAAATAGAATCTTATCTATATTTAAACTACCTAATTTTTTAATCTTTTGTACATGTCCCGATACTGAATCAAATGCTACAAATAGGTAATTAAATTTTTTATACTCTAAATATCCCTGTAATGCTATTATTTTAGAATAGTAGGAAGAAAAAATATCTTCTTTATAAGTAGGGTTGTATGTAATCATAGCTTTTATATATTCCCTTTTAGCAAGATATAGTGCTTTTGCTCTTTTTTCTTTTTTTAAGTTACCTATTTCTTCTTTTGCTTCATCAGTATAGGTATCAAGATGATTTGGTGAACTCATTCTTCGCCAATGATTTATTTTAGAGGAATATCTAGGATTAGGAAAATCAGCATTTGTTACATTTATATTCCACCCATTATAAGTAAAATAGTGCCTATGAGGCCATGTTAATCCTATTACTACATTTGTATCTGTATTATCTAATTTAGTTAAATGATTTATTGTATTAGTAAAAATAGAACCAAACGATTGACCGTTTACTGAATTATTATATAATTTAGTATTAGAAAGCTGAGCTAGCTTATATGGCCAACTCTCTTCGTCTTTAAGATTATCTCCTGCGGTGAAACTACATCCGTTAATATATAAATTTTTCATATTGTTCCTATTCCACATTTATATCCGTCTTCTCTTTTAAATTCTTTAGTTTTATCTATTCCAATCCAGCTACTTTCTACTTTATCCCCAAATAAAGATTTATAGTACCTTTGTTGTTGTATTCTTCCATCAATTAAAAAACTAAAATTAGTTTTAAAATGCTCTTTTAACTTAACCATATTAGTAGACGCATTGCAATTGTATTTAGCAATATCAGGTCCATCATCTAAAACAAAGTCTACATCTTTTATCAAGCTCATATCATGATTATAATAACATGTTTGATCATTATCAATAGTAACGTCTACTAAATATACATTGCTGTTAATATAAAAACCTGAGTCTTTACCTAAAGAGTAGTACTTTTTATTATCTTCAAACGAAATAATACTACCTCCGTAGTTTAAGTCTTTTAAAATTGTACTCATAAGTAGTGTAGTAACTCCGCTACCGTATTCTACTATATATTTAGGTCTCTTACTATGAATATAACCTGTTAAGTATAAAGCTACAGCCATCCCAACACCGGTAAACTTACTTTTCCAGTATCCGTCGTACCATAAATCATAATATTTAGAAAAGTTTAATTGAAAATATTCTCTAAGCTCTTCTATTGACTTATTATTATGTTTTATAAACTCAAAATAATTCATATTTTCCTAAACATTCTTTTATTATATCTTCAGAAGATAAATAAAAAGTTATTGCTTTCTTTTTTGTATCTACATCTAACAGTAAATAAGTATATTCATTATCTATTTGTCTATAATGTTTAAATTTAGATCTAATATAGTATCTACTTTCTTTACTTTTCGGTAAAATTATAGGTACATCTGATTTAGCGTAAGCTGTCATAGCAAATCTATGTAAACCGTTACCTGGGAAAGAATTAGCTGATATTGAACCTAATATAGGAAATAATAGTCCGTCTCTTTTTATAGATATATAAGATAAAATTGGAAACTCAAAGTTCCAATCTTTCCATATACTATCATATTCTTTTATTATGTTATTTACATGGTCTATGTCAGTAAATCCTTCTTCTGTGTCTTCTATTTCTTTGATAAATTTTTTTATAACGGGTACATTAGTACCTTCTGCTCTTTCTAATAATGCTAAATTATCTTCTATAATTTTATGCGGTATTTCTAAGTAGATATTTTCTCTAGAACTAATACCTTTATCAATTCTTTCAAAATATTCTTTCCAGTTCCATGTTCCAAATCCAGGAGATACTTTACCGTCTCTTAACTGAAAGTTAGGCATATCTCTTTTTATATAATTTGGATCATAGTTTTGTTTAAATACTCTTTTTCCATATGCTTCAAATTTAATTATTTGTAAGTCATTTAAATTAGTATTTTTATGATTAAAAGTAGTATGTAATTTTTTAACTCTAGGATCTGTTAATTGATCATCAGTTATTCTTAAAAAGTAATGACCGGCCTCTTCTTGCTTTTTACATTGATCAAAAGAGCAAATAGTATCTTTATATCTTTTTAATACATCTTCTATATCTAATGTATCAAAAGGATTGAGATCGTTAAAAAACGGTTTCCAAAAATTTACACCTGTTGTTTTATGTTTTATCATCTTTAAAAAAATCGTTTGGGTGTATTCCTCTGTCGTCGATAAAAACATCAGCGTCAAAAGGTTTAAAATAGAGATGATGATACTTACAGCCCCAATTTTCCAGTTGAGCTTCGGTTATTGGTCTATAGTATTTTTCTCCTCTACCGCTTTTATTGCCTCTTGCAGTATAGTATATTATTGTATGACCTTCATCATACATTTTATTTATAATTTCTATCCTATCTTTGAAGGGTGCTCTACCTATTACAGTTCCCTCTTCTCTACATATAGTATCATCAATGTCTATTACGTACTTCATATAATTTTTCTACTAGTTTAAAATCTGTTTCTGTATCTACATCAACTAGTTCTTCTTCTGACCAGTCAATGACGTATGGATGAGGATCATTTTCACTATTAGAAAATAATTCCCAGTTGTTTAGCATATAATCTTTTTTATAAAAAACTAAAGAATGAGTAGCTTCATATAGCCAAGGCCCGGATGTAGTAGATAATCTATCATTAGCTTTAAAGTTAGTAGGAGTTAGATTATCATTCCAAAAAAAGTTTCTAGTTTTTTTAACTGTTATAGCACTATCATGCTTACTACTTATAAACCAATCTATAACTTCCTGTACTTTATTTATATCTAAAAATGGTTGACAAGGATTATAGTTACAAATATATTCCGATTCTACTTCTTCTAAATGTTTGTACATAATAGAGTGATGACAATTACCTGGTGCTACTGATGCTCTTTCTCTATGTAGTATATTTACTCCAGGTACGTATCTATCTTTAATATCTGCATCCCATGCTGCTAAATATTTTTCATCAACGTTTTTTATATCTCTAACTTTTCTTAAAGCGATATCTAACATACAATTGCCTGCGGAATCTAAAGGTCTTAAATGTTTATCTGGTACTCTAGTGCTTTCTCTTCGAGCATGTACCAAAACTGCTAAAGTTTTATCCATAACTTAATTTTTTATTTTTTAAATCTACTACTATTTTATAAGACAAACTACTAAAAGAAGGAACATCAGTAGTAAGTTCAAATTTAAAATTATCACTTCCTCCTAATTTAGGGTGCTGAACGAAAATTGGAACATCATTACCTAAAGTTGCAAATATTAAAGCTCTATGAGTACCTCTGAAAAGAATAATTCCATCATCATGATTAGGGTACGCTACTGGAAAAAATATACCTGATTTTTTAACTGATATAAACTGAGATACTTTATTATCAAACCTCCATCCAGGTCTCATAAGTCTGTCAGTATCTAAAGGATAATCTTCTGGGTATTTTTCATCATACTTTAGTTGTAGTTCATAACATTCTTTTTCATTAAGATTTTTATCAATACATTCCTGCATAAACTCTCTAAATATGTTAACTAAAGACTCTACATGATTGTCTACTGTATGTTTTTGTTTTTCTAATATAAACTCTTTAGGAATAGTAAGATAGACCCAATGAGACCATTTTTTACCGTAGTTAAAAAGCTTCATACTTGTAATATCAGACTTAACTCCTTGGCTTTCCATTGGTATTCCTTTAGGTGTATACATAAAGTATATTGGTTTATGTACTTCATTTAAAGGATCATAAACAGGACCTGATTTACCTTTATTACTAGTTCGTAGATTATCAGTTTTATATAATAGCTGTTCAGTTTTAGTATATCTATCAACTACCTGCTGGTTAGATATGATATCAAAAGGTTTTAAATCGCTAAAAGTACCAAAATAGTAATTGGGTTTACTCATAACTTAGATTTTAAATAATCTGCAATTTGTTTATAACCATCTTTATCAAGATGTTTGTACATATAAATAGAGTTATCTTTAAGAAGACTATATCTATTATAATTAAATTCCTCATTTACATTTTGCTTAAATCCTATACTTAAATCTACAACTTTATCAGCTAATTCTACTATTTCACTAGAATCATTTTCGTCATATAGAGCTATTAGGGGTATACTATGTTCTACACAATGAGTAATTATACCTAATCCCGGTCTGCACATCAGTGCTACATTAGATGTTTTAGAAAAATCTTCTGTTGTTTTAATTTTTAAATTATCAAAAAAGTTAGAATAAGAATTTAAATAATTTAAGCTTGGTTTTAAAGTAACACACTCATCTATTTTAAATTGTTTATAAGGTTTAGATTTACACCCAAAACCAAATTGTATTTTATTTGTATATTCTTTTAATGTTCCTGTTTCAACATACTTATTAGTTATTATAGGAGGGACATATTCTCTTAATAAGGTTCTATCTATATCACTAATCCTATTATCTCCAAATTTATTAAAAAGTACATCTTTCCATAAAAAAGATCCTATAATAATAGCATCTGGTCTATAATCTAAAATACCTATAATATTATCTGATATAACATAATCATGTCTACGTAGGTCTTTTTTATGATCTTCTAAACAACCTCTATATGATTTATAATCTACTTTAGATTCAGATAAAGTCTTATCCCATCTTATATTATGAGTATGTTGCTGTACATGTCTACAGTTTTTAGCACCTCCTAAATGAAACATTTGAAACCAAGTAGCATATATAGTTATATCGAAATCATTTGAAAGTAATGATGCTATTTCCAATATACGTTTGTAATGTCCAAACCCGTTAGAGCAGGCAAAAAAACCTATACTTTTCATTTTGTATACCAATTTCGCCAGTATGTTCTCATCTGATCAAATTGTTCAGCTTCTAAAAGGTCAAGATTTTGAGGACAACCTTCCTTAAGAAGTATACATTCAGGTGCTGTACGGAAGTAAGGAGTAATGCCATACTCTCTAAAATATTCGTGCATTAAAGTTCCTGGTCCCATAACATGGATATTTTTTTTATTTTGAATATTGTATTCTTCTATACCTTCTTGCCTGAAGAAATATAGATTGGCAAGTAGATCCATACTATACGAGTTACTTAAAAATAAAATATCATTAAGATTGAACATATGGTATTCTAATTCCATAATACCTCCATGAGAAGTATGTATAACGTTATTTTCTAAATTAGGAACATCAAATGTTTTTTCTGGGTTAAATAAAACATCTGGTCTAGATTTTACTACTAGGTCGTATATAAAATTATTTTTTATTTCATACTCTCTTTTTAATTCTAAAGATTTATAAAAACTATAAAATAATGCACTCCAATGATCGTTTCCTCTAAATTGATTTTGAGGTCTAGAATCTACTAATAGACCTTTAAGGTCGTATTCAGCTTTAAAAGAATCTATTTCTTCTTGTGTTACTACTCGTTGTACATATGGACGCGATACCCCTGGTCTATCCCAGCTATAAGTCCAAGTATGAGCAAAATAATCAACCTCAACGTTCTCTTTATTAGCAGTATTCCAAAACCATTTTTGGTTTTTTACTCCCATTTCCCATTGTCTCAGTTGACCGCTTAAACAAACTGCTATTTTCATGATACTGATTTTAAAAAGGTTTCGTTGTGTTCTCTTAGTCTTACTAACCTACCTCTATGATTAAGTATATTACCATACTCAGTTGCTTCTTGTCTTTTCTGGTATCCAATTATTGGGAGTAGGTATGAATCACATACATAAAAGTGAGTTTTTATTTTATTTTTTTTGTATTCACCGTGATTTATAAAATCATTTACGTATACTTGTTTATGGTCAAATTCCAAAGTAGGTAATACATCTATAATAGAGTTCAACATAAATTTAGTTATATCATTGTCGGTAATAATAATATGAGCGGTATACAGTTGGTCAGTACTAAACTGGTGTTTATTAATATCGTGGACTATAGTTTGAATATTACCTTCGTATCTATCTATGTAGTCAGGAATATCAATTGCTAATGATTTTTTAGATATTAAAGTATACTTTTTATTATGTATCGGAATTGAATATTTCATCGTTATAAAGCACTTTATTTGTTAAACTATTATGCAAATCGTAGTTATATATTACATTTACGTTATGTTGAAGTACATCTTTCATATCAATATACATACTTAATAACTCTTCTTTGCTTTTAGTAGACAAGTTATGAACTAGTTTACATACATATTCAAACCTTAACCAATGGTCTTCTATATAATCATATTCTTCTGACCACCATTTTCCAAATGTCTTAAACCCTCTTTTACGTAACTCTTCTAAATGACCTACTGGTCCAAATTGAATTACTGGGTGACCACAGTATATTGGATTAAAAGTTGAGCTATGTAGGTGACAAGCAGCATCCATTGGAAAAGCACAGAATACAACACTTATAAATGTATTTCTATAATGTATTGGTTTAAATGGTAAATCAGCATTAAAAAAGCCTTTACCGGTTCCAGGTTTACCGTGATTATGTATATCGGATTCATCTATATCTAAAGGTAGTTTTTCTTTTAAACCCTTAATATTATCTTCGGTGATTAAAGATGGAAAGAGTTTTTTTACTCTCGAACCATAATAATCTTTATGGTATTCTGGAAAGCTAATTTTAAACTTATGGTATAAATTATTTTCGTTAATGTATAGCATAAAAAGATTTCTTTCAGGTCTACCTGTTCTGTTGACTTTTAAAAAAGGAACTATAGTTTTAATATTTTCTTTTTTGTATTTTATTTCTTCTTCTATATCTACATATTCCGGTAGGTAAGCATCATTATATTCTAAATTACAATTTTTATCTTTTAATCTGTTAATATCATTTACGTTATACATATAAGATACAACATTTATATGCTCAGTATATTCGTTATGTTCTTTTTTAAATTTCTTAAAATCTCTTTCAGCAAATAAATTATTAGTTACATATACTATTCTTTTTCTATTTAACTTTAATTCATCTGTAGTTTTATAGAGTTGTAATAAAAATTCAAAAATAGGTTTACCTTCTAAACTATCGTCTAAAATTAATTTACAGTTTCCATTTCGTACTCCTTCTAATACTTTTTCTGGAAGTTTACTTAGCCATTTAGCAACTAACATAATATCGTGATGCATCATTGTATGATAGGTAAAATACCCTTCATAATCTTCACTTAAATCTTTATTATTTAGTTTCATTAATTTATCTATACCCGTTTCAGAAAAAACAGGTCTTACCATTATGTGCCCTCTTTCATCTACATCGTTTATTTCAGGAACATCTCTGTAATGGTATAAAATATCTTCTGTAGGTTTATCTAATCTAGCTAAATTAATTGCATCATGCATAGCCGGTGCATCTTTTTTAGTGAAGTATTGGTATAGATACTCAGCCCATACATCATGTCCATCTTCGTTTGGATGCATACCATCAAAACAATGATTTTTACCAAATGCATCTAAATATGCTTTGAAACTAGTTAAACAAAAGTAATTTTTAACTATATTTTTATATTCACTTATCAGATTATATAGATCAAGATGTTTTAAATAACCTCTAGTAGATTTTAACTCTAATAGCTCAATACTTTTATGTAGATTGTACCCAAATTTACCGTCATTATCCTGATAAAAAGCATTAAAAAAAGTATGATCTATTCCTTTACTTTTAAGAAACTGATGAATTAAAAATACTGATTGTAAATATCTTGAAATATACTCTTCTTTATTCCAGTAAATTGAAGAATATACCTTTTTGAATAAACTTCTTTCTTCAGTAAGTTCAGAAGAATCTAATGGATATAAAACATCCCAGCCGTATTCATTATCTTTTTTATAATAAAAATCTTTTCTTTCAGGAGAGGTTAATCCTATTACTACTTTTATTTGTTCTGGTTCGTAATTTTTAAGTAAATTAATTGTATTATCAATTACTCTTCTGACTATTCCATCATTAGATGATCCTGCTACAGATGTATTATATGATTTAATTCCTAATTTATTAGCTAGTTTATGAGGCCATACTCTAGGTAATCTATAATTATCATTAATTTTTGCGTTAACATTACCGGCTAGGTCTTCTGTTATTCTTGGATCGATAATATCCCCCGCAGTCCAGCTATCTCCTTCTGCTAGTAGTACTTTTAACTTATCCATCTGTAGTCGTATTTTAATAAATGCATACCGTTACCAGAGTAATCTCTAGCTTTAAGCGGTGTTGTTTCTTCGAAATTCGTTGATATATAGATTCCATCTCCTTTAGTATCGAAACCATTTTCTTTAAACTGTTCGTAATCATTAAACGCTAATTTAATGTCCTCTTCTAACATAGAAGCTTCTTGAATATGAAGTAAGCTTATATCACCTGTGTAAAAACATTGAAATACCTGTGGAGTCTTTCCTTCTTCGTTAGGTAGCCCAGTAGCAGTACCGCACCACATGAGTGCTTTTGTATAGTCTATCATACCGTTTATCGGACAAGAATTAGTACCTATACCCGGTATATCAATAGTTACTTCATTATTATACTTTCTAATAATTACATTATAAGTACCATCGAATTCAGGTTCTACCATTAACGATGCTTTAGCAACTGTGTCCTTAGATGGATCCGGATCTTTATCCCAATTAGGATTTTCCCACCATTCATACTCTAAGTGATGTTTTACTAAATTAGTCTCATCAATAAAAGTAGTTAGAAATAGTCCACAGTGTTTACCGTTTTTGCCGAATATACATTGTTTTACATAAACAGTAGTATTGTAAAAAGGATCATCTTTTCTATCTTCAAGAAGTTCATAAATACTATCTAAATCTGGTTTAAATCTAATCAATGCTGTAAAGTCATTTACTAACATTTGATGTGTATGATTTTGTCTTACTCCATGTCTATCGATATCGTGAAATAAATAAGTGTAATCTTTGTGTAACCTCATTATATTGTTATTGCTTGTGTAAAATGATAAAAATCTTCTAGTTCAGGAAACGTTTTACAGAAATCTGTTCCTCTTCTTGCATCATGAGCTTTAAAATATCTTCCAAAATCTCTTTGCTGTCTCAATATAGCTTCAGGATCTTTAAATTTAGAGATCATCCAATCGTATGTTCTTTTAATTTTCTGTACTTCGACATCTGAATATCCAATTAATTTATGATCGAATTTTGGAATACCAAGATAATCCATATACAATACTGTATCCCATAAAATAGGAGCAAAATCTCCTTCTGGTAGAACTTGAACTGTTTGATGGATTGGATGTCTTAGGTATGAACTATCTAGAAATACTGCTGATACCCAGTATCTATCTGTTGAACCGTATTCTTCTTTTAGTTTATATATACCGTCTACTAAAGGTTTATAAGAAGTCACAGATAATGCATTAAACGTAGACATTACTGTTATGTTAACTCTTGGGCATGCTCTAAGTATTTTATTCATATTATCCCAGAACCTATTAAACTCAAGTCCATTTCTAATATACTCTGCTCTTTTACCCCAAGCATCTACAGAAGTAAAAATAATAAATTCATTTACTCTTCCTTCATCTTCAATTCTTTTAATTTTTTCAATTAACTTATCAACTAAATTATCAGGTACTCCTAAATTAGAATTAATAGCTAAGTTTAGTTTCTTATTAGGGTTAGGTTCTTCTATAATATAGTCTAGTATCTTCCAAGTATCTTTTGATAGTAACGGTTCTCCTCCGGTAATTCTAAAGGTATGTAAGTCTCTATAAAGTTCAGGCCACCATTTCCAGAATGCTTCCACATAAGGATTATGTTCTGTGTGATGTATAGGCATTTTCCCATTACTAATTAATCCTTGAAGGTCATTAAAGTTATCTTGAGTAGGGTAAGGTCCGTGTTTTTTAGCTTCTTCTACCCACTTAGAAGAAAACGATGGACCACAATAAGAGCATTTAAAGTTACATAAGTTAGAAAAAGATACCTCAACATATTTAGGATTATAATCTTCTCTCCATCCTAGTTCTTTTATTTCATTAAAGTATGGTTTAGACCAAGACTCATTAGATTTAAATACTCTATCCGAAAACTGAGGAGAGTTATCTTCAACGTTCCAGCAATAATCACATTCAGAAGGTCTTTTACCTTCTAGCATCTCTTTTCTCTTCAATTTCTTAAACTTAGTATTATGAAGCGCTGAAGGATTACGTTTTAATTCGTGTAATGGTATTTTATGAGTAGCAGGGTGATGGCAAGAATGCGTTTGACCCATATGTAGGTGTATAGTAGTTTGAGTCCATTTTGCTAGACACATTCCACACCCAACACTATCTAACTTTTTCTTAGTAGTAGCATAATCATGATTTCCTAATAGAATTTTTCTATGCTCTTTTTCTTTTTCAAGAGCATCGTTTTTTTGACTTATCATAGTTTAATGTTAATCATTTTAGCCCAAGGGGTAAATTTTTCTTCTCCTACTACTTCGTATTTTAATTGTTTTATACCGTCTTGTTTATGATTGATTTTACCTTGTTGCATTTGAGTAACATATCTTTTTTCATTTCTAGCAGTAGTTTCACCTTTTGCCCATTTACCATTAACTAATCCTTCATCTTTATGAGGTAAACATCTAAATCTACCAGGAATTCTATGAGGAATTATGGAATTGGGTACTATTACATCTTCTTGTAACATTTCAACATCGGTTGTTTCGTATTTAACTTTTGGATCGTTAAAATCTAAATCTAATACTCTACTACCAGCAGGAACAGTTTTATTCATATTCATAACTTCTTCAGGTTTCAAACATCTATTCCATGCATAAACTTTTGCTATATCTCCTTTAAAATAACCGTGTAGTTTATCAGGGAACGAAGGAGTATGTCCTAAATAAATATCCTGTAATCCGTAACTTTTTAAGTTCCCATCCCATTTGAGTGGTGAAGGACTTCCATACCCTGCTTTTGAGTCTACTTCAGTACCGTTTAGATAAAGATGAGAAAGCTTGTTATTCTTATCAAATGTTACTGTTACCCAGCTCCATTGATCGGCATATCTTTTAATCCACATATAATGATGTTTACTAAAATTATTCCAATAAGTCATAGAAACAGCTCTAGAATTATTAAAAGATAATCCATAATCATAACCTGGTATTCTAAATATAGGATGTTCTATATATTTAATATCTGCATCTCCAATTAAAAATATTCCTGTTTTGTGATTTTGGTGTTGGTTTCTAACTAATACTGAAACAGTGTGATCTGCTGTGGTTAACCCTCTAAATTTTCTAGTAAAAGGTATTTTTATTTTTGATGTATCTCCGTTAAATCTAGCAAACGTTTGATTCTCTAATTCCGTATCTAAATAAGTTACATTAGTAAGTCCTTCTAAATGACATCTCCAAAATAAATCATCATCTTCCATCCCCCAATCCCAATATTCATTAGAATATCCATTAGTAGCTTCTAAATGTTCTTTAGAAAAGATTACTGAACCACCAAAATATTCATGATACTTTAAACCGTAGTTCATTTGAGATATGTTTGTCGCTATATGCCTGGGGAATTCTCCTGGATGACTATAATCAGCACCTCCGTTTTGTTCAGGTATCATATCTATATCATGAAAACATACGTAATCACATCCATCTTCTAGTGCTATTTTTGCTCCTATATTTTTAGTTGCTCCTCTATTAAATAACTTATCATCTACCTGGTGAATAAAATACATTTGAAAGTCGATACCTCTTTCTTTAAGGTACTTACCTGTTCTAGGTATAAACTCATGCATGTGTATTTCTCTATCTCTATAAGGAACACATACTCCTAATTTGTGTTTTGTCATATTGAAACTATTAAATGTGTTACTTTACCAGAAACCGTATTTGAATGTAATTTATAATCTAAACTATTAAGTCCGTCTTTAGAAGGATCGTGCCAATTATTCTTAACCTCATTATTAAATCTTAATTGATTATATCGTGTATTAAGGTCTTGCCAAGAATTATTACTAAACCCTACGTCTTCGTGATCTAGTAACTTAAATCGACTTTTACGTCTATACGGTCTAGGTATAGTAGTACTACTCTCTAAATTAGTAGGAACCATTTCACAGTTCTTTATAATACCGTCATTATTTTTACCTGATAAATCCATTAACCTATATCCTTTTATAAATTTACCATCGTAATAAGTCATTAATTTACCTGCACTTCTGTAATCGCCAAAATTTTGAGTTAATCCGAAATATCTATTTTTACTAATTTCTTTAATTTCTTTACGGGTTAAACTATTTTTAAATATAGCTAGACTATCTACCTTACCTTTATAGTATTTATTCTGTTCTTCTCTAGTAGGATCAGAAACTCCTAGATACATAAACCTAGATTTTGAATAGTCAAGTATCGAAGTATCTAAATTAACTTCACCTATAGATTCACCGTTAATATATCCCTCAATAATTTTATCTGTGCTCTTATAAGAAACTACTGCAGTAACTTTTTTCATAGAATCTTCATCAGAATAGACTTGAATATATTTCTTACGTTTATTAAACAACTCTATTTTATATCTATTGAAACTATTCCATCCGATATTAAAATCATATCCTGGAATACCAAAAGCTGTGAAAAAATCATCTCTAGCGTTTATATCAAAATCAGTATGCTCAGGTTGAAAACTAACTAAAATAGTAAAGTCTTTAGAAAAATTAATTGTATTTTTCATTTCAACATAAGAGTCTTGACCGTTAAATTTTAACGCTGCTGTTTTTGGTCCTGAGTTTTTGAGAAGAGCTGTATCACAAGGTAGATTATAATGTAGACATCTCCATAGTAAGTCATCATCTTCGAATCCCCAGCCCCAGTAATTATTACTATAGCCGTTAATTTTACTAAATGTCTCTACTGGAAACATAGTAACTCCTCCAAAGTACTGATCAAATATTGGTTTGTGTGTATTATCTGAATTAATTAACGTCGTAGCTAAGTGAATAGGTATATTACTATACCCGTAGTCAACCTTAGACGGTAACATATCTACATCATGAAAACATACGTAATCACAGTTGAGTTTTGTAGCTTCAGAGAAACCTATGTTAAGTAATTTACCTCTATTAAATAGTTTAGCATCATCTTGCTCTACTATAATTAATCTATAATCAATATCTGTTTTTCTTAGATATTCTTTTATAGCTGTTTTAAATTCATAGAGTTGAGAGTACCTATTTCTATAAGGAATTACTATTCCAAGCCTATGCTTGGTCATTTGCTTTTCCTTTAGCTACAGTCATAAACTCATGTAAATAGAATTGAATTCTCTCGTCCCATTGTGAGAAATCTTTTTCTTCAAACCATAAAGCTAATGCATCTGTTGATGCAGCAATTTTTTCTAGAGCTTTTACCTGTCTCTCTTGTAATAATAATGATTCTTTTTCGTGATCGGTTAATTTACCTGCCATTTTTTTAAATTTTAACTATTAAACTTCTTAACTTATCCCAATGGGGATAATCTTTATAATCAATATACGAAAAGTTTTTCAGCTTTTCAACAAAATAATCTTTATTTTTTATATCAATTTTCCAATTAGATCGTGCTATTGCACGGTACATTTTATTGTATTCTTTATGAAAACTAAAATCAGTTTTCGTTTCAGCTACTTCTAATAACCTTTTCAGAACAGAAGAATCCCATTTAAAGTGATGAACTTGAGTAAAGCATTCTTCGATAGGCATCCTATCTGGATGTTTATCTCCCCAGCTATTGGTTCCGTTAGCAAATTGAACGTAATGTTGTCCTGGTGTTACATCTACATATCCTTTCATTAAAGTAACTTTGTTAGGACACGCACCAGACATTGGATATCTAAAAAATCCAGCATATGGAAATGCTTTATGAACGTCAGTATCTCTTTTTATTTCAGGAAACGTACCTTCAGGTCCTATTCTGTCTATAAATCCTCCAGTAACAAATTTATAATCCTTTACCTCACATGTTTCTATTATCTCTCTTATATCTCTTGGATAAACCTGTAGTTCATCATCATCAGAAACTATCCACCACTCATCCGCTTTAGTACGTTTAAGTCTATTATAAAACTCTGTAACTTTATGCCAGTCGAATTTAGGTTCAGTAACAACTTTAAATGGAGTTATACCTAATTCTTCTATTTCATCTAGTATATTATCATCTTCAGATTGTCTATATACTACAACATATATGTTATCGACTATATTCTTATAGTGATTTAACATATGAGGTAACATATGTGTGTTTCTTCCGACTACTGTAGCTAAATTAAGCACGCTGAACTATTGTTAATCCTGTTGATTGTGGTTTTGATGGATGAATACCTGTATTAAAAAAGTCAAAAGTCTTCCATTCCGGTCCTAATTCTTTTATAAATTTAGGAGGACCATCGAAAAATTCATAATACTCTTTTTCGTCTTCTGTAATAACCATTTCTTTTTGATACCTTTCATCAGTATCGTGTATAGCAATCATTCCTTTTGGGTTGAGAAGTTGAGAATATAAATTAAAATCATTTTTAACGTCTTCATAAGAATGGCCTGCATCTATATATAAAAAATCAATTTTAATATCTTTTTTTACAAAATAATTATAATAAGCATTTTCAGTAGTTTCTTTTAAAAACTTAGGAATAAATTGATATCTAAAAAACGAATGAGGTTCCTCATAATCAACTTTTCCGCCGACTCCATTACATGCATCTACTAAGTATGTAGTCCCTATATCACCGTAATTAATATCATTATCTCCATCAAATATTTCAGTATCATGAAGGTCTAGTCTAGCTTGAGTCATTATTCTAGGAATAAATCCACCTCCTGAACCTAAACAAACTAAAGATTTATATCTCATAGCTACAATTATTGAATGAACTAAATGCCCATCTCCTAAATGGTAATCAGTAGCACCATGAGTCCACCTATACGGTACTTGTCTAAAATTTTTGACAGGTTTGCCGTTAACGTCTTTAGACATAACTGGGTTATTAGTAAGAAACTGTCTAATATATTCTTTATTGTATATTTTCATATTAACGATTTTCTATATGAGATAATTCGAGTTCAGGTAGATTAATACATCTTGTTAAATGCTCTACTTCTTTTTTATAATTTTGATCTGCTTTATTAGCTAATATCCATCTTTTAAGAGGACCGTAATGTTTAAGAAACATTTCAGATTCGTAAACTGGCCATATACCTCTATCATGGTGTTCTCCCCATTCCCATGCATCACAGTCCCAGTATGTAGCTACTAAAGATTTAAACTCTATACCTCTCATATCAAACATATGTCTAAGAAATAGTTGCTCGGCAAAAATTAAATACTGAGAATTAGGTACTTCCATTTCAGTAAATTCTTCCATTATTTTAATACTACCTGCAGCATATTGTTTTGTAAAAGCTGGGTCAGGTAATTGCAAAAAGCTAACATTTACAGATTCAGTTTGCCATCTAGGAGTATAGGAAAGTTTTCTTACAAATTTATCTACATATCCTGGGTAATATCCTTTTCCGTTTTCAATATTGTGTACGTAATACTTATTAGGATCGATATAAGTCTTAATAGGACAGTATATATGTAAGTCATTATCTACTATAATACAGGGTTCAGTTTGTAGTGAAAGTACTTCTACTTTTGCAGCTGCCCAAAAAATAGCTCTGTTAATTTTATACTTAGGTTCATAACGTATTACTTCATCCCATTGATCAAGTGTATTAGTTAATCTAAGCGTTTCTCTCGATAGATCATCACAGTATAATACACATGTATCATCCGGGTAGAATTTCTTCCATTGTCTTATAGATGCTATAAGTATAAGTGTATAGAGTTTGCCGTAGAAACTAGCTTCACCTTTGACATTATCTAAAACCCAAATTACTCTCAAAACCTTTTTTATTTAAATATACGAAAAAAATATTATATATGCAAAATTATGGTGCGTCTACGTGAGTTGTAGTAAAGTGTGCATAATATACATTGTGATCTGCATCTGAATCATCAGTTAACGTAATAGTAGCGTTAGTACTGATGGCAGTTCCACTTCCACTTGCAGCAGTTCTCCATGAGTCGAATACATAAGGATATGATGTAGTAGCTTCTAAACCAATAGATGTATTAGTAATGTTAACGTTCTTTACAGTAATCGTTTTTGTAGCTGATACTGTATAAGGTGCAGTTACTGCAACATTACCTCCATGCCCACCAATAACAGAACCATAGAATATACTACTATTCTGTAAGAATGAAGCAGCGTAACTTCCTGATTGGTCAGGTATAAATTCTGAATATGCTGTTGATGCAGAAACATTATTATTATCTGCGAGTGCATTAGACCAACTACTGAAAGTTTGATATTCTACATTATTAGCTCCGTATGTAAATCTAGCCATGTTATACTTTTTGTATTAAATCTTCAGAGAAAAACGTTAAAAGGTACATTTTAAGTCTATCATAAACATATCCATATACATCATCGAAAGCTTTTAAATCTATAACGGATCTTGTTTCTTTTACTGAGCCTACTTGCACATTTTTCGGTTTTACTACTGTTCTGTATTTCATTATTTCGTCTCCATTTGCATCAAAGCTCACATAAGGAACTTCTACTTCTACCATCTGTTCCTCAAATTGAGGAGTTTCTACTTCCTGAACCTTACTTACAATTACTTTTTCAAATTGCGAAAGTATAAGTTCTTTCCCTTCACTTGTTGGGGTATCAAAATAAATAATATTATTTTGAACTAACCCTTTCATTCCTCTTACCTGTTCGTCCAAGTAAACTCGATTATGCCTTATCGCATGACTTCTGTCTACCCAATAGGTAATTTGAAAACTTAGTTGTGCATTTACCTTATTAAAAGTAAATCCTTCAACCCTTACATACAACTCTTGCGTCGGTCCGAGATTCGTCTCGAAATCCGCATTAATAATAAAACCCATTTAGTATAACTATATTTATTTATTTTCGAGCTCTTTTACTCTAGCAGAAAGCTCTTTAACTGCTTCTATTAATACTGCTGTTAGTTTTTCATATTTAACAGCTTTATATCCATTGTCTCTATTTTCTACTATTTCTGGAAGGACTTTTTCTACATCTTGAGCAATAACTCCTATATCATGTCCTTCGTATACTTCTTGTTTATCATTCCAATCGAATTCTACTCCTCTTAAACTTTCTACTTTATCTAAAGCATTAGGTATATTCGATACATTGTCTTTTAATCTTTCATCTGAAGAATAGAATGCTACAATATCATTTGCTGCTCTAATCACACCAGATGTACCAGGTGCTGCTGTATTTACTCCAATACTATCAAATCTTACATCACTAGATGTGGCAACTGCTTGTCCAATCGCTATGTCGTTTGCATTAACTGTTACTCCTGTACCTGCTCCGATATTAAACGTTCTATTAGCTGCCAAAGTACCCCCACCTGTTAGTCCTGCTCCTGCTGTAAAGTCTACAGCTTCTAAAGCGTCTATCTCTGTCTGTAAAGACCCTGTCTTAGTATTTAAAGCTTCAAATCTTATATTACCTGAACCTGATATTTGAGCAGCTGTTAATCCTTTTATTAATGCTAAGGCTGATACTTCACTATCCATTAAAGCTCCTGCTGAAGTTACATTAGTTGTATCAGTTACATCTGCTCCATCTTCAACGTTTAATGCAGTTCTAACTTGTGCCGCAGTTAAACCTTCTACTTCTGTTCCGTTGATTCTTAAGAAATCATCATCTGCAACTGCATCATTAGCCGTTAAAACGTTTCCATCAGAAATACCTTTTGCTAATGCTTTTACAAATGCAAGATTTGTTACTTCTGAATCCATTAATGCTCCAGCAGCGGTTACATTGGTTGTATCCGTTACATCTGCACTTGCTTCTACTCCGTCTAATTTAGTTCCATCGGTTGCAACATCTCTACCATCTACTGTACCTGTTGTAGTAATATTACCTGCTACATTTAAAGCAGCGTCAAAGTTAAATCTAGTATTTGCATGATTCCATGTTAAAGCTTTATCAGCTCCATCTATAGATATACCAGCACCATCTGCTGCTGCAGAATCTGCTGAACCACTTGCTACTTCGATTAATTTATCTTCTATCCTTAAATTACTAACTTGTAATTCTGTAGCATCTCCTAATACACTTAAGTTTCCGTTTACAGTAACATTATTTGATATTGTTAATCCACTAAAAGTAGGAGAATCTCCTGACTGTAATCCTGAATCAACATCTGTATTCACACCGTTAGTAGCAAGTCTAACTGTACCTTGAGAAGGAGAACTAAGAACTGATGCTGATACAATACCAGCTCCTGATTTCAATGCATATGATGCTGTTACAGCATTTAAAGCTTCGAATCTTATATTACCAGAACCAGAAATCTGTGCTGCCGTTAAGCCCTTAATTAACGCTAGCGCTGATACTTCTGAATCCATTAATGCTCCTGCTGCAGTTACGTTAGCCGTATCTGTTACATCAGCTGAAGCTTCTATTGCATTAAGTTTAGTATGATCTGCATCAGTGAAAGTATTCGAATCAGTACCAGCTTCAACGGCTGCTACTATTTCTGCATTTGATTGATCAGCTGTTGCTCCATCTTCTACATTTAAAAACGTTCTTACATTAGTAGCTGAACCAGATACTAAATTAGCACCTAAGGCTACTAAAGCTGCAGCTGAAAGTGATCCTGAGATACCTGCTGCTGTAAGCGCTTTAACTGTTGCTATTTCAGCAAGTTCTGAGTCCATCAAGGCTCCGGCTGCTGTAACATTAGTAGCGTCAGTTACATCTGCTGATGCTTCTACAGCATCTAGTTTTGACTTTAAAGTGTTAGTAAAGTTGTTTTGCGTCAATGCGCCGTCTCCGACACCTATTTGAGCTGATGATGATATCAACGTAGGTGTGCTGGTGATGTTGCTAAATGCTACTGAATTGGCTTCGATAGTAGCTCCAGCTGATGGTGTTACGCTACCAAGGAATGAACCGGAAAAAGATCCAGTTATAACAGCATTATTCATTATAGGGCTATCTATTCTCATTGTATGTTACTTTAATTTATTATAAATATTCGTTTTTATTGGTTATCACTTCTTTACTATAACTTTTCCTTCGAAGTTAGCAAAAGTTGAAAAAGTTAAATCAACTACATTCGCATTTGTTACTTTTACTGATGCTGGAATTACTTGAAATTTACTATTATCATATACTTGTACTATAGGATAATCTTCATTTAAATTATGTGTTATAGTATACGAAGTAGCACCTGTTAGTGTCTGTTCAAATCTTGTTAAACTATCTATTTGAGCGGAACCAGATAATATACCTGAACTACCATTAAGAGTACTTAATGAATATGAAGTTCCTAATTCAAAGTTATTTACTGCTGAAGGATCGCTTGGAGGAAAGAAAGCTATACCTGACCCTATAGCTGATGCATTTATATTTGTTAATTGTGAACCGTCTCCTTTAAAATGAGAAGCTGATACAAGGTTTACAAATGAAGCTGTTTGATTTGAACTAATTATAAGAGCCGAATCTCCGTCTGTTCTAAATTCAAATGAATCATCACTATTTTGATAACGTATAGAGCCTTTACCATCATCATCAGGGTCTCCGAATAATATATTAGCAGATTGATTATTTGCAGCTAATAAATTAAACCTATCATCAAAAGATACATCTCTACTTGATGCTTGTGACAAGTCTCCAACTTTTAACTGTCCTGTAAGTTTTACACTACCGGTTACTGTTAAGCTACCACTTATCTCAGCTGATCCAGTAAAAGGAAATCCATTTCCAGCAGTTGAAGCTGATCCAGATACTATATGTCCACCTTTAGCAACTACTACTCTACCGGTTGTACTACTATCAAAAGCAATATCAACTGTATTAGAAGTAGTTGTGGTAATTGATGCCGGTATTAATAGTTGATCACTATTATTATAAACAGAAACGACAACATTCTTAGAACCAAAATTATGAGTAACTTCTTTAGATGTTGCGTTTGTAAATGTATCTGATACTGTAGCTACTTCTGCTACTGTAGCGCTAACGTTAGTTATTGCGGACCCGTCACCTTTGAAGAAAGACGCGGTAACGGCGTTCTCGGTATATAGATTATTTAAATTAGCGGATGAACCGCTCAGTACAATTTTTTTCCAGTTTGGCATACCTTACTACTATGGTTGGATACTCTAACGAGCCCACTTCCCTTTCGGGCCAATAATACATTTATATATAAATATAAAGAAAAATAGATTAATAACCTACTTGTTGTCTGTATTCGCTAGTTTAGTTAATTTAGCCATTATCTGGTAAAATTGTTCAAATTCTACACCAGTATATTGTGCTTGTCTTAATTTAGATACTAGAAAAGCTGCTTCTGCTGGTGTAAACATTTCATTTTGTGGAGTACTAGACGAGGGTACGTCTTTAGGTTGTTCTTTTTTTAATTTACTGTGTCTTAATATTCCCATAAAAAACCTTTTTAACATTTTTTGTTAACTATAAATCCATATGCTTTCATCAGATTCGTTAACATGAGTAGTACCTGTTCCTTGGAATGTAGGTGCTGCCGATGGATTACTATCAGACGTTTCTATATTCCCTAACTTAGAAGTAAGTGTTGCAGCAGTAGCTGAAGAAGCTACATCTTGAGCAAAACCGAATACATTAGTACTATCCCAGAAAATTGCTGAACCACTACTTACTGCTCCTGATCCTGCTGGATCTGAGCCTCCAAATACTATACCAGATTCTCCAGAAGAACTTCCTGAATTTACTACTATAAATTTATCTTCTACGTTTAAGTTACTTACCTGTGCTTCAAAAGTATTACCTGTTACAGTTAAGTCTCCATTTACTGTTAAGTTAGTAAACGCAGGTGAATCTCCTGACTGTAATCCTAAGTCTACAGTTGATACTACTCCGTTAGTTGTTAAGGTAGCTGTACCTTGAGAAGGTGAAGCTAGAACTGATGCTGAGATTAAAGTAGGTTTATTAGTTATATCATCAAAGTCAGTTGATATACTATCTATCCTTGATCCTAGTGCATTACTTGCAGAAACAAAAGAACCAGATATATCAGCAGCTAATTGTGCTGAACTAGATACAACTCCGTTTGCTATGCTTATCGCTATTTTATTATCACTTACTGTTGTAGTGATAGAATTGTCTCCTTCGAATGTTAATGTTTCTCCAGTAGTATAGGTATCATTACTTCCAACGTCTGCAGATAAAGTAATAGTACTCGATACATTATCTATTCTTGTTCCTAGAGCATTACTAGCTGATACAAAAGAACCTGATATACTTGCTGCAGTTAATGCTTTTATGAGAGCTAAAGAAGCTACTTCTGAATCCATTAAAGCACCTGCTGCTGTTACATTAGTAGCATCCGTTACGTCTGCTCCATCCTCTACATTAATGAATGTTCTAACTTGTGCGGCAGATCCTGATACTAATCCTTGTCCTTCTAATAAAGCTAGAGTAACTTCAGAACCTGAAGCACCTGCTATCCATTTATTGTTAGTTCCATCCCATAGTAAAGAACCTGATGCAGGACCGTTAGCATCATTTACATGTAAACCACCTAAGGCAGCTCCTGATCCATTTAAAGCGACTATATTATCACCTATATCTACTGTAGTAGAGTTTATAGTTGTAGTAGTACCTCGAACCTCTAAGTCACCTGTTAAAGTTAATCCAACAAATGTAGGGCTGTCTCCTGTCTGTAATCCTAAGTCTAAAGCATTTGCTACTCCGTTTGTAGTTAAGGTTACTGAACCTTGAGAAGGAGTAGAAAGTACAGAAGCTGATACTGTGTTATTAGGTAGCGCTTCTACTACAGCTTCATCGAATCCGTCTATATTATCTACATCTACTGATCCGCTTACTATATGACCTCCTTTAGCTACAACTATAAATCCTGATGTACTTGTATCGAATGTTACTACTGCTCTATTTACAGTTGTAAGAGTTACACTTGCAGGTAAAATTAATTCGTTACTACTATTATATACTGTAACAGAAACATTTCTACTGTCAAAGTTATGATCAACATTAACTGATGTTTGACTTGTAAAGTTACTAGTTATTGTTGCAGCTTGAGAAACTGTTATGTCAGTTAAATTAGAGCCATTTCCTTGAAAAGAACCTGAAAAAGAAGATCCAGAAACTATCTCTGCTCCTAAACCAGCTATTGCTGCAGCAGATAGAGATCCTGAGATATCAGCACCTATTTGAGCTGATGATGATAAGGCACCTTGGAAGACACCTGTTATACTCCCATCAACATTTAATCCACTTAGCTCAGCGGAAGATCCGCTAAAAATTATTTTTTTCCAGCTCATATATTATATTCTACGTTTATTCGACATATATGAAAACATCTCCTGATCCACTCACGAATATGTTTCCGTTCTTTTGGTAATTTGCATCATCTTCATCTAGTGCTACTGCTGCTATTCTTGCATCAGCTGCTACGACATCTGTATTAGCATTTGCTCCAGAATAATCTAACGACCATCTATTTGCTGAATCATCAAAGAATAGTGCTGTACCTTCTCCATTTGAAGAAGAATTTTGTGCTATAATACCTGAGTTACCAGAAGAAGAACCTGAATTTAAAAGTATGAATTTATCTTCTATATTTAAATCAGTTGAATTTACGTTTGTTACAGTACCGCTAACATTTAAATCTCCAGTTAAAGTAAGATTTGCAAATGTTACGTTGTCATTTGTTTGTAATCCTAAATCTACATCTTGATTAACTCCGTTAATAGCTAACCTTGCATTACCTTGAGAAGGTGAGCTCAATACTGAAGCAGATACTATACCTGCATTTAATATTTGAGCGGATGCTGATATTACTCCTTCAGCGTTTAATTTAGTTTTTACTCCTCCTGTAAATGTGCTTGATGCAACTGCTAGTTCAATGTTATCTGCATTAGCAACTATACCGTTATTAGCAGACGCTACATTGAATGTTCTATTAGAAGCTAATGTACCTCCACCTGTTAGACCAGTTCCTGCTGTAAAGTCTACAGCTTCTAAAGCATCTATTTCGGTTTGAAGTGAGCCTGTTTTTGTATTTAAAGCTTCAAATCTTACATTACCTGATCCTGATATATCAGCTGCTATTTGAGCTGAACCAGAAACTACGCCATTCGCTATACTTATTGCGATTTTATTATCACTTACTGTTGTAGTAATTGAATTATCTCCTTCGAACGTTAAAGTCTCACCAGTTGTATAAGTATCGTTTGATCCTACATCTGCTGAAAGAACAATAGTACTTGATACATTATCTATTCTACTACCTAATGCGTTACTAGCTGATACAAAAGAACCAGAAATTCCAGCTGCTGTTAAAGCTTTTACTGTAGCAATCTCTGCTAATTCTGAATCCATTAATGCTCCTGCAGCAGTTACGTTAGTTGTATCTGTTACATCTGCTCCATCTTCTACATTTAAAAACGATCTTACTTGTGCAGCAGAACCTGAAAGTAGTCCTTGGCCTTCTAATAAAGCTACTACTTTTTCAGAGCCTTTACCTCCTGCTATCCATCTATTATTTGTTCCATCCCATAATAATGATCCTGAAGCTGGTCCGTTAGCGTCATTAACCTCTATACCTCCAGTTGCTGCTCCAGTACCGTTTAATGAAATAATATTATCACCGATATCTAAATTAGAAGAAGAGATAGTTGTTTGTGTTCCTCTTACTTCTAAATCACCAGTTAATACTAAACTAGCAAATGTTACAGCATCGCCTGTTTGTAGCCCTAAGTCTACAGCTGTAGCTACTCCGTTAGTTGTAAGTGTAGCCGTACCTTGAGAAGGTGAAGAAAGAACTGAGGCTGATATTGCATTGTTTGAGTTAATTCTAGCATCTACTCCTCCAGTAAAAGTACTTGAATTAACATCTAATTCTATATCATTAGCATTCGCTACTATTCCATTATTTGCAGATACAACATTAAATGTTCTATTACTTGCTAAAGTACCACCGCCAGTTAAACCAGTTCCTGCAGTAAAGTCAACTGCTTCTAAAGCATCGATTTCTGTTTGTAATGAACCTGTCTTTGTATTTAAGGCTTCGAATCTTACATTGCCTGAGCCTGATATTTCTGCGGCTATTTGTGCTGAAGATGATAGAACGTTATCTCCTGTTGTGTTAAGGAAGTCTCCATCTATCTGTGCTGAAGATGAAAGTACTCCCTCTGCATTCAATTTAGTTTTTACTCCTCCAGTAAAAGTACTTGAAGCAACTGCTAGTTCTATGTTATCTGCATTTGCAACAATACCATTGTTTGCTGATACTACGTTAAAAGTTCTATTAGAAGCTAATGTACCGCCTCCAGTAAGACCGGTTCCGGCTGTAAAATCAACTGCTTCTAAGGCATCTATTTCTGTTTGAAGTGAGCCTGTTTTTGTATTCAGACTCTCTATTCTTGTATTTATACTTCCAGTAGCTGTATTTAATGCTTCAAACCTTACATTACCAGAGCCAGAAATATCGGCAGCTAATTGAGCGGAGGATGAAACAATATTAGCACCGGTTGTAGAAATATAATTTGCATCGTTATTAAGTGCCGAAATATTTGATCCGGATACGATGACTTTTTTCCAACTTGCCATAATGTATTTTGTTTGTGTTTGTTATTCTTATATAAATATGTAAAAACTATTATTCCTGACCTATATATAGATCATAATTTGTATCCAAATATAATCCACCTTTAACTGGTGTAGGAGTAGTAGACTGACTTACTAGTTGAAGCACACCTTGTTGGTTAATACTTACTGTTTTTACTGATGCACTAAAAATTGAAAATACATCACCTGATTCTGAAGCGTTCAAACTAAGTCCGCCAGTAATATGTAATGTATTGGTAGTAGAAAAATATGATCCAGTTTGTTTAAAGACTGCTAAATCTAAAGAACCAGACATAAATTGTACTGAACCAGTATCTAAATTTAATGTTGCAGCTCCAGATGTTGCTCCTCCACTTAGTCCTGCTCCTGCTACTACTGATGTTATATCAGCTCCTTCTCCAGCTGTTGATGGAAAATTAAATTCAGCAAATGAAGCTGAATTAGAAAATCCTGAATATCCTGGAGTAACAAAAGCTTCAAAAAAGTTACATACATAAGTTTGATCTTCTGATCTTACATATACTACTTGACCATCTGATAATCTAGTGGGATCTAAGCTAGTCATGTTTGAACCAGAAGCAACAGTAATCCATCCTCCTTGAACATAAGTAACTTGAGTAAATGCTCCCGCATTCCCCGACCTTACATAAATATCTCCTGCTGTTATTGCCATCTATTAACTACTATATGTTTGTTCGTCAGCTATTAAATAATAAGTAGCTGTACTTGAATTATACTGTTCTTGAAAAATCATTCCCCATCTTTTATTTCCTTCTACAAAATTTTCTGTATCAAAATAAATTACACCAGAATTAGATACACCGTCTATCCCAACTGTATTGTCTTGATATAAATAATACTCTTTAACTTCATCCTGCCCTGTTGGTATAGATCCATCGTACATACTAGCAGGCTTATCTGCTACTAATGATTGAGATGGAAATACTATCATTAATATAGAACCAGTTTGAGAAAAGTTTATTGATCCTACAGAGCTTATACCTGCACTACCTGATAGGTTAACTAGAGAACCGGTTTTAAATAAACTTACTTTAAGAGGTACTGTTGCAGGAGTAAATGAACTTGAACCTAAACTTCCGCTTTGTAGCATAGCAATTAGAGACCCAGATGTTATTGGGCTACCTGAACTATCACCGGTTGCTGCTGCTAGGAAAGTAGATTGATTACTAGGTGAAGTATTTTTCCACCCGTACATATATGTCTTACCTAATTGATCTCTTACATTGAAAGTTTGGTTATACGATCTTGTTTCATCAAAATTATCAAATACAGAAGCAGTATAGTTAAAGTCTGAACCTGTTACTAGAGCTCCTATATTTTGTAATTGAAAAGAAGATGAATTAGCATTTTGAGGTACTAATTTTAAGTTAGTTACATCGCCGGTCAATGACATTGAGAAAGGAGTATCACTTTCATCATCTGTAATCGAGATATTGGCTAATGTAGTCCCAGCATCTACTGAACATGTTAAAGCACTATTAATATAGCTAAAACTTGCTTCTGGAGCTGAGTTTGGTCTTACAGTTACTGATATACTACCAGAACCTATATTGTCATATTGATCTCTAAACGTTATATCAGAAGATATAGTTGCTCCTGAGCTTGTGGCTGAGCCACTTAAATTTACACCGATGGTTAAATTACCGCTACTGTTAACAACTATAGCTGCATTTGAAGAAGTAAATGATTGTACTGCTGCAGAGTTAAATGTCGGAGAATAGCTTACTCCTAAATCTGCTTGAGTTCCAGTTCTACCGTCTAAATTAGTTTTTATATGGTCTCCAGTTACTGCACTCTCTATTACTCTAAATGTACCATTTGTACTTAAGCTACCAATAGGAGCTTGAGTAATAGTAAAACTATCCTTAAAGGTAGTAGTTGCAAATCCTTTATCATCTTGAATCGAACCAGTATATTGATAACTTCCTGAAGGTAAACTTCCAGTTAAAAATGCTCTTAATACAGTATTACTTACAAACGATGCTGATAATAAAGCATTATTCGTAAAGGTAAGAGAGCTTGTATTTATACTATCACTTTCAGTATCAGAAAAAGTATATTGATATAAATGATTTCCACTTCTTGCTCCATTAGTATTAAAGAAGTTACTGTTAGCTGATGTACTAACTGAAGGTCCTACGTTATCTGTAATGTTTACTGTAAAAGTAGTTGCTGCTGTTGTAGCAAAATTATTTGATGCTGTTACTTGACCAGATAAAGTATTACCTCCTACATCACTTGATCCAGATATATTTCTATTAATAGTTAAATTACCTGAGCTATTTACTACAAAATCAGATGATGGATTAACTACAAATGTTACAGGTTCATTAGCTGTAAATTGAGCTGTAGTACCTGAAAATCCAGTAGAACTATCATATATAGCTGCACCAGATACTGCTGATTCAATTATATAAAAAGCATTTACTCCACCAATAGTAGGTGGTGTATCATCATCTATAGGAATAGTAACAGTAGCTGTATTAGATGCCGTATTAAAGCTATCTTTAACTTGAACTGTGTATTGATATTCATTTATTAAATCAGAATTCAAATGTACTCCATTTTTCCTAGTTACCTGACCCGATGAGTTCATTTGGAATGGGTTTTCATGCGGGTCAGATAGTTGAGAAGTACCTCCATAACTACCAGTAGGTACGTTAGAGTTGTCTAGTTCTAGTTTAGATAAAGTGAAGTTGAAAAACGTAATAGTATCACTTTCAGAATCAGAAGCAGCAATATTATCTACTACTGTTCCTGCTGAACTAGACTCATTGATTGCAGTTAAAGTTTGATTGTTTATAGTTGGGTGAACATTATCTGTTACACTTATGGTAATTGGTAAAGTTGTTATTGCATTTGTATCTTGACCTGCTTCGAAGTGTTCATCTGAAGCTGATATAGAAAAACTATAAGAAGATGTTGTTTCAAAATCTAAAGAAGCAGTTGCTTGAGCAATACTTACATAATTAGAAGATTTTGTTATAGTAAAATGTTCTCCTGGTACTGAACTAGATCTAATAGTAATAGCATCTGTATTAGTATCAGTAAAAAATATTTTAGCAACCTCTCCTGTGGATGCATTTTCATTTCTACTAGCGGTAAAAGCTGTTATAATTGTACCTGCAGCAGAAGTCTGTCTAAATACTGGTGCTGAGTTAGCAGTTACATCGATAAATAAGTTTTGATTGGTTACAGCATCAAAAGTATCAGTTACTTTTACTGGTACTTGATGTGCAAGCGTATCATCTCCTCTATTTGTTGTATTAAATAGTTCAACTATTGATGAAGTAAGTAAAGTTACTACTCCATTTGAAGCTACATTTACAAATCCTGCTGTATATGAATCTTGAGCTGCAAAAGTTAATGATTGTCCTTGTATATCATTAGCAGTTAGAGTGTGAACAGTAGAACCTGATGTTAAAAATTCAGCTATATTCACATTTGCTGCAGAAGTAAACTGAGGAGCATCGTTTGGATAAAATACTTTCTCTAAAAAGTTAGATATACTACCAGAAGTACCTGGATTAAACGAAGAAGTAAAGAATCCTGGTAAATGTTGTTGTGATATTATTCTATTACCGTTAAAAGTGGTAGAACTAAAACCAGCTCTTACTCCAGAGGCTGATATGAAAGAATCTGCTATAAAAGAAGCTGAATCAGCTATTTCAGCATGTGAAGAGGAAACTTCTGTTAATATTTCAACTGATGCTGATATAGCATACGAAGCAGAAACGGCAAATAAAGCATGAGATGCAGTAGTAGATGTTGCTCCTACTTCTTCTCCATTTATAGAGAGGCCTCCGGATATATTAAGTGATCCGGTAAGGTTTCCGTAATCTCCAAGCTGCCCACTTATTTGTTTCCACTTAATTAATGCCATTAGTTAACCAATTTACCAGTTATCATAAATTCATCGTCAGCTTCTAAGTCAAAATTTAAACTATTATTAAAAGTTATAACTACATTACTCCCAACTTCTGCTATTGAATCTATTGCATCTATTTCAGCAGCTATTCCGTTTACAAATACTGTAAAATCGTCTTTTTGTATTGCAGGGAACCCATCAGGTACCGTTGCAAAAGAAATATCCTGAAAGGTAACCACTGGATCTGATACAGAAACAGTAGTATTATTGCTAGTAAAAGCATTATTAAGTGTGGTAAAGGTTTTTTGTTCTGCTGTCATTGCTTCAGCTATATTTTGTACTGTTAATCTAGTGGCAGAGGCTCTATCGTAAAATCTTACAGTTCTCGAGTTTACTCTCGTATTAGAATATCTAGCCATTTATATGTCATTTATATCTTTTACTACTTCTGTTCCAAATAATACTGCAGCTTTATTAAAGAATTTCATAGATCCTTGTTGTAAAGCATTAATACTATCAGGTACTAAATGTCCTAAAAGGTTAATACTAAATTCTGTCTTGACTACTCTGTCACTTCCTTGTGATAGTTCAGTCGTAGTAGCATAACTATCAATCATAGCTCTGAATTTGAACTGTTCTGGGTCTCCCCAATAAGCATCAGAAGCATAATTAATACTTTCTACTAATTTATTCATTTGTTCTATATACTGTGTAAAGATTACACAAGAATAAACTATATTTACATAGTCAGGCATTACTACACCTTGATATTCTTTCAATATAGACCTATTATTAAGTAAAGAAAACCTATCATACTGGTTTTTCTTACTCCATTTCTTTTCAAACACTCCAAATTGTGTAGGTAAATTAGCATCTAGTTTATTTGCTAACTGTCTATTCTTTTCTATACTATCTCTTTTAATCATTATTAACGGTAATTGTATTTTACCGTTTCTATCTCTATAAAATCCTTCTTTTTGTACTGCATGCCAGCGTTCTGGTGATCCATATAGCACAGGAACGTCTTTTTGAGCTCCGTTTTGAAGTACATGTGGTTTAATTACATTCTTAAAATAGTAAAATATTGCACCATCAATGTCTTTTAGCCCTAAACTAAATCTTTTAGTATTATCATCCTTTACAGATCTTTGTAATTCCCTCTTTTTTAGGTCTTGAATAGGTTGTTTACTACCACTAGCAGGTCCGCCCTGAAATGGATTAATAGAATCCTGGGATATCTGTGATTGAGTTTTAGGTAAAGGTTTATTACTACCTGCCATACTTTCTATTTACATGAGTTTTAAAAGCTCTTTTGAATTTAGTATATACAGTATATAGTTTATACAGTTTTTCATCATTTGGAAGATCTTGTACAGTATCTTTAAATGCATCATTAAGTTGCTCTACCTCTTTTCTTAGAGTATATATATGATCATACTCAACATCATGAGAAATAGCACCTGTTTCAGGGTCAACTCTTTTGTTTACTAACCTTGCTCCGCCTGGTTCTTCTTTTAATATGTCTTTTATTTTCATAATAATTAATATTCTTCGTTTTGAGCAAATGTTATGCCAGTCTGCTCTCTTCTGGTCATATGAGTCTCTAAAATCAATGATACTGATGTACCAAATTGACTTCCATAGTCGGTTAAGTTGTAGCTCTTGTCTCTCCCCATAAATAATTGGTTCTCCCTTACGTTATCTACTACATAATAGTCTTCTTGCCAATTTAGTATATCACCTACCTCAGGTACTACGTTTACATCTTCTAAATCTCGTCTAAGAAGAGCAAATTGTACGTCTCTAGTAAGATCAGGTCCAAAATCATCTACAGCTACTACTTGATCTCCTCTAGTTATAAGGCAATTAAGTTTTAACGGTTCTAAAAACGATTTTACTAGTCCTTCTCCGTATATATTTACTTCAGTATCTTTAATACTGAATTTATAATACAATATCTCTTGTTCTACTATATCTTTTAGCAGTTCTCTATTAATATTAACTAATAAATTAAAATCTCTATTACTTCCGAATAACATTACTTCTCTTCTATTGTTTGTTCTCCTATTTTTATATCAATAATATTAGGATACTTGTTAACTGCGTTATCTTTTAAAGCATTGAATGCTTCTAAAGACTCTTTCTGTGATATTATCTTTATTTTTAAAGTTTCTTTATTTTCTCCTTGTTTAGATGCTACTGTTACTGTTGTAACACCAGGTAAAGCTCTAATCATCTCTGCTGCTTTATTAGAATCAGTACCATCTTTGTATAAAACTTGTACCATAGCTGTATATGTTCTAAATTCTACTTCGCTAAGTATGTTTAATAGTTTCATTATCCTATATATAGTTTCATTGGCACTCCAGTCACCATTTTAGCATTAGCTTCCATCTCTCTTACTTGTTGTTCCATTTGTTCTACTCTAGAAGTACCTTCTAATAGAGTTCTTAATTGTTCTAACAAAGAAGTTTTCTCTGCTCTTGCGTCAGTTAATAGTTCAGCTTGGTTTAAAGTAGCTTCTGAACCAGGAACAGGTACTGTTTGGTATTTACCACGTACATATGCTAACATTTCTTTAGCTAATGCAGCAGCATATCTATAAATCCAGTCTCTACCAACAGAATTAATGTCTGTATATACGGGATTCTTAAAATTAGCATTAAATATGTTAGTTACGGGATTCTCTCCGCAGCAAGCGTCATCGCTAGTGTTAATTGTAGCATTAGAATCACTAGAAGTTAGTTTATCTACGTTTTTAAAGTATTCAAACCTTAATTTACCTGCTTTTTGGGGAATAGGAAATAAAGTTAGTTGATTATTCATCATTTCAAACGTATAAGCTGATCTTCTTATCTGATCATTAAACTCTATAGCTTGAGTTTTTAATATATCGTACGAAGCTGGCATTAAAAGAAAGTTAACTCCTGGACTATATGATCCGAAGTCAAAAGCATCCATTAAAGACTGTACTCCTGTACCAGTTCCTGCATAAGGGTCAAAATACCTTACAATAGAAGGTGGAGCTTCGTAAAAAATACGTCTTATCTCTATACCACCTTCAATATTGTTATCTACTGCCCATTGATTAAGGTCATAGTCTTGTTGGTTGGATACTAAATCTAAATTACCTGAGTATTTAGTTACATCTCCTCCAACTTCAGCTTCAGTACCGTATTGTTGGCTATATCTTATCTGTTCGTTAAGGTTAGGTTTAATTAAAGTATTGTTTTGTACTTCTGATTGCTTAGTTCCTTGTAGGTTAAGAAAGTTTTGCTTTATTATAGAAGCATAAACCTCATTACCGTACGTAGTAATAGCTTCTTCAAAGCATGCGTAGAAAGATCCTGATTGTAATTCAACATCCATTAAAGGAAATCCTAATTTAGTAGCACAGAAAAATGCTACCTTATCAGCATCAGTTTGAAACTGACTATCTGAGTCATAAAATCCGAATGGTGTTTGTCCGGCTGCAAACGTACTTGAGCCGCCGTAAGTTACTATATTTGCCATAATTAAGATGTTGTTATATAATATTCGATTTTAGCAGCTCCTGATATAGGTTCTACTAATATATCTCTAATATTATCATAATTAATATTTGCAGTATAGCTTCCTGTCATTTCATTAGAAGTAACCATAAAGCTTCCTCCTGGGTTAATCTTCTGATGAAAGTTTTCTTTTGAGCTTGATATTTCAAGATTTACACTATATGTGTCATTTAAATTACTAATTCTTCCATAAACTATAGAACCAGTAATAAAGGTTCCTCTATCTACTGCACCGTTATACGAAAATATTCTAGTCTTAGATCCCGAAGGAGCTAAAAGAGTTCTATGGTCTAAATAATTTACACCTGAATATGTTTTGCTGTAGACATTGTTCTTATTATTTTCGTCTAGAGTGAGGTTCTCTAAGATTACTACTTGTACATTTGCCATACTATTACGTTTTCTTTTATAAATAGCATAAAAAAAAGAGGGCTTACGCCCCCTTCTTCTAAAAATTGAAAGTTTTAAGTTAATCTTTTTT
>Ga0315330_10000238_pt1 | contig 32624 bp, 58 predicted proteins | sample M140m34915metaG_FD_203453 | JGI IMG/M metagenome (GOLD analysis project Ga0315330, IMG submission 203453) | Ammonia-oxidizing marine archaeal communities from Monterey Bay, California, United States - M1 40m 34915 | ecosystem: Environmental > Aquatic > Marine > Intertidal zone | place: USA...
ATGAATCGCAACAAGGTTTGTACTCACAGGGTGAGTCAGGCTACACATTGAATGTTGAAGGTGTGCCACAGGAAGATGTCAGTGGCTTGAAACAAAAAATTGACAAACTGTTAGGCGAAAAAAAGAACGCTCAACAAAAAGCACTTGAAGCTGAGGAAAAAGCCAAAGCTGAAGCTGCTGAAAAGCTGAAAAAAGCTAATGACTTTGAGCAACTGTACAACAGTTCTGAAGCAGAACGGCAAAAAGCAGCACAAGAGTTGAGTGATCTGAAATCAACTATACAACGTCAAAAATTACGGACTGAAGCTAGTAATATCGCAGGTCAAATGACTAAAGATACTGCTAGAGCTAAGTTATTAACCGAACAAATACAATCTAGGCTGGCCGTTGTAGATGGTGAGACTAGAGTGTTGGATACTAGCGGTAACCTTACTGTTAGTACTGTGCAAGAGTTGACTAACTCAATTAAGGATGAATATCCATTCTTAGTTGATGGTTCAAAAGCTGCTGGGGGTGGCGCAACTGGTGGAAATAGCAGTGGGGCTGAGGTTTCCAAAATAAAGAGTCGTGCAGACTTTGAACAGATGAATGCTCAGAAAAAAATGGACTTCATCAAGTCTGGCGGCATTGTTGAATAATCTTTTGGAGATTTAATAATGGCAGATCAATTAGACATTTCGGCCTTGACGAATGATATTTATGTATCAGCAGACGTTGTGGGTCGTGAATTAAATGGGTTCATCCCCTCAGTAACCATGAACGCCTCTTCAGCGCAAGCTTCTAAAGGCGATACAATCAAGGCAGCTTTCACTCGTGCAGCTTCAGCGGCTGACATTGTTGAGCGTATGGATATGCAGGAAGCTGATAACAGCGTAACTGTAGATTCAAAAAGCTTAACTTTGAGTAAAGCACGTAGAGTTCAAATCCCTCTTGGTGGTGAAGATACTCGACAACTTCAAAATACTGGTCAGTATGCCTCTGTTTATGGTGACTTAATCACTCAAGCAATGCGTACCCTTGCGAATGAAATCGAAGTTGAGATTGCTACTGCTTTAAAACAAGGCGCTGCTTTTGCATCTGGTACGGCTGGAACAACTCCTTTTGCGGTTGGTAGCGCTACTGAATCAGGTGTTGAAGAGTTGCTCGAAGCACGAAGAATCCTTGTTGATGATGGTATGCCTACTGATGATGTTTCTGCAGTATTAAATACTACAGCAGGAGCTAACATCCGTTCTAACCTTAAATTGTTAGACCAAGGCTTTTCAAACACAGGTGCTTTGCGTGAACAGGGCATTTTAATACCTATCGCTGGTATTGACTTGCGTGAGTCAGGCAACATTACTACTCACACAAAAGGCACTTTAGGTAGTAGCCCTTTAACTGATGTTACAGATGCGGTAGGCGCAACTTCAATTGCAGTTAACGGTGGTACTGGGACTATCTTAGTTGGTGATGCTGTACAGTTTGGCGGTTCAGGTAATGTACACATTGTAGGAACTGGTACAAGTGATGCATCTGGCGGCACTATTACTCTTAATGCTGGTCTGAAATCAGAAGTAGCCAACGATACTGCTGTAGCAATAGCAGCTAACTACCTACCAAGCTTTGTATTCCACAGAGCAGCTTGTGAGTTAGCTATGAGAGCACCAGCTATGCCATTAGGTGGTGATATGGCTTCTGAGTCAATCACTGTTCAAGATCCACACTCTGGATTGGTATTCCAGGTTTCTACTTATCGTGGCTATCACAAGTCATTGATTGAAGTGGCTGCCGTATTTGGAGTCAAAGTCTGGAAAGGTGATTTTGTTCACACTATCCTCGGCTAGTATTAGTTGAAACTTATAGCCCCTTGGGTGACCTTGGGGCTATCAACTTTGAGGATAAATTATGCCTACTGCATTAGTTGTTGAAACTGGATCGCAGAGTACCACTGCGAACTCATACATTACAGTGAGTGAGTATTCTACTTACATCACAGATCGTCATGGCGTAAGAAATAGTCCATCAAACGATCAGATTACCTCATATATTCATCAAGCTATGAGTTTTTTTGAGGCTCTACCTTTTCGTAGTGAAAAAGCATCTGAGGATCAAGCTCTTCAATTTCCTCGATCTGGCTTAATGATCGATGGATATGGCATCAATTCAGATGAAATACCTAAAGAAGTTAAAACTTCTCTTTATGAGATAGCCTATGCTTATGAGCAGGGTTATGGCCCTGATGATCCTATCGAGCGATCTACTCTTAAAGAAAAGATTGGTGAGATAGAGGTTGAGTACAAATCATCAAGTGCTGACAGGGTTTTAACTCCAGCAGCTACAAGGGCATTGAGAAAGCTCGTAAAGAATCCTATGCGGATTGTGAGGGCTTAGATGGGTATTGAATATTCTTCTTTGAGTACGACTGCAACCAATCTTATCAAAGATTTTGGTCAAACTGTGACTTTTACAAGAAACGGTAGTGTCACTTACAGTCCAACAACAGGGGTAAGCTCTAGTAGTCAAAGCACCTATTCAGCCAATATTGTATTATTTGATCAGTTAAAAATAGAAGGCGCTGAAAATTCACTGGCTGAAAAAGAGTTTCCAGCATCAATGGCTTCAACTACAGCGCCTGAGATTGGAGATACAGCAACAATCAATAGTGAAAGCTATAGGATAGTTACAGTGAATCCTATTCAACCTGCAAGTACGGTTATTTATTATGAGCTTCGACTCAGAAGTTAGTAAGGCCATCAAAAAGATGGAAAAAGATGCAACAAGGGCTGTTCAGAATAGAACAGCTAGAACAATGCGTAAAATTGTGTTTTTTAATGGAACAAGGGCATTTGATACTGGTTTGCTTGTGAATAGCTGGGAAGCATCAGTTGGTCAACCATTTTTCAATGAAGATGGTAATGGTGCAGGTAGAAGTAGACAAGGGCCAGAGTCTCAGAAAAGAATTGATGGTATACAAAAAAAGATCAAAATTGGTGAAGATGTTTTTTTTACAAACAGCATTCATTATGCAAACATAAATGAAAGTCGCACTGGTTTTTTAGCAAGTGGAGTTAGATCAGGCGGTGGAGTAATCAAAAACATAGATGGTGAAAATGAATAATGACAGTTGATTACCAATCAATATCGCAAAGTGCATCAGGAAGCATTTTTAATATTGATGCTGGTTTTATTACCGATGGGACAAATCCTGATACAACAAAGCCATTCAGAAATATTAGAGCTGCTTTGGAGGCAAGATTTAATACAATGGTAAGCGCAGGTCAGCTTAATTTTACACACCATGTCTTTGAAAATTTAGATTTTGACATTGTTGATGTAATTAAAACAAACCTGGATGCAGAATGGGTTGTTGGAACATTGATACCTGATGATACCGTTGTTTCTACATTAGGTTCTTCTGGATTTGATGAGCAATCTGGTATATTTAGAATTCTGTATTATGCTAAAACAGGGATTGGGGGTTATACTGATAAACTAGATAGTATAGCTAATTATTTTCTTAGAGGGAGTAAACATACTCACTCTGGAACAGAGGTAAGAATTGATAACGTATCACTTGGCGTGGGGCGCAGAGATGGTGCATTTTTTGTTAGAAACGTAGATGTATCTTATTTTGCGGTCACAGCCGCTAGGAGTTAAAAATGACAATTCAATCAGGGCAAACAGTCGATTTGACATTTGCAAAAGAATCAACTTACGGTACTAGGATTGGTGGAGATGTTTACACTCGTATTCCATACAACACAGTAAGTTTGGCTCTAACAAAATCAGTAGTTGAGTCTAATCAACTTACTGGCGACAGAAATGTGCATGATGTTTTTCAAGGCGCACATTCAGTGGCAGGTGATATTACCTTCAATCTTTCGCATCAAGCTGTATTTACAGAGATGCTAGAAGCTGTTTTAGGTGATCACACTGCATCAAGTGGTGTTATCGAGGTTGGCACTGAGCGATCTTCGTATACAATACATGAAGCATTCACTGATCTTGCAACAACAAAAGATAATCATGCTTTTGTTGGCTGTGAATTCAATACATTTGCTATGACAATCCCTGCTGATGGATTGATTGAGTGCACTGTTGGTGTGATTGGTGCAACTTTAGAAACTCACGATAATAGACAAGATGGGACAGTTGGTAACTTTACAGACACCAACGAGCCGTTTCATTCAAGTGATGTCACAATAACTATTGATGGCGGATCAAACCCATTAACTACAATTACAGATTTTAGTTTAAATATTGATAATGGAATTGCAACAACTAACAGGGTAGGCAGCAATATCCCAATACAAGGTGGAATATCTAAATGTCGTGTAACAGGTTCATTAACTGCTCACTTTGAAAGCACAACTTTATTTGAAAAGTTTATAGGCGACAACGATTTTGTTGATTTGACTGTGTTGATAGGTGCAAGTGGTGGTGCAGAAACTGGCATTTTATTTGACATGTCAAAAGTGAGGATTACAGCAGGTAATGTAGAAGTTGGTGGAGAAGGTCTTGTTTCTGTGGCTCTTGAATTTACAGCTTTGAGAAACGATAGTAATGATCAATCAACTATACAAATAGATACAGATTTATCTTAAACCGTTCTTCTGGGAAGAACTTTACTATTCACTGGGGGTGAATATGAAACTTGACGATCTATATACAGCAGACATACATGAAGAAGGAAGTGAAGTAAGAATTTTAGACAGAAGCGGTAATGAAACAAATTTATACATAAAGGTTAAGGGTGTTGATTCACCTTCATTCCGCAAATGGTCTAAAAGCCATAGTAAAAAAAGGCTAGAAGCACTGAGGCAAAGTAAAGATTTTGATGAGGATGCTTCTATTACACAGGGATTGTTAGACTGCACTATAGGTTGGCGAGGGGTTGAAGAAAAATTCAGTAAAAAATTATGTGCTGAATTGTATGAAAAAGCACCTTACATAAAAGATCAAGTTGATATTTTTATGGGTGAAGCTGAAAATTTTACAAAAGCCAAACCGAAAAAATAATCGAGTTTGGTAAATGGATATTTGTAGCTAATAGAAAAGTTGAAGGAACTAAATCTACTCGATTAGATCAGTGGAAAGCCTTAGAAAAAAAAGGCATGAAAGTTCCAGAGCTTCATAAACAGCCTTACCTCGATGAATCATTAATTGATGTATGGAATATCTATTGTCTTATATCACAAGGTGTTGAATGTGTTACTTTGCAAGATATACAGGCTTATTGTGAGCTTTATGGTGATAGATTAGAGACATGGCAGATAGATGCTATTCTTGGTCTCGATAAAGAAAGGTTGAAAGAATGGCAGACACAATCGCAAAGTTAATATTTCAAGCTGACAGTAATCAGATACAATCAGCCACAAAAGAACTTATCAAACTCGATAAAGCATCAAAAGCTGCCGCATCATCTGTAAGCAAACTTACATCTGCTTTTTCAAATCAAAAAAAAGCATTACAAGGTGATACTAAAGCTCTACAAGAAGCATCAAATAATAGAAAAGCATTTAATAAAGCTTTAGAAGACTCTAAGCAAAAAGCTACTCAGGCTAGTGCATCGGTCTCCAAAAGCACACAAGAAACAAAAAAATCCTCAAATGCAACTAAACAAAACAAAGAAGAAACTAAAAAGCTTAATGCCATCAAAAAGGCAGAAATAAAAGCATATCAAGAAGAAGCCAGACGTAAAGCTAAAGCTACTCAGACAACTAAAAAAGATACACAAGCAAAAGAAAGAAATGTCAGAGCTACAAGAAAAGTTCTATCTGCTAATGACAAACTTGTAAAAAGCTTTAAAAACGCTTCGACTGCAACCGCAACACTTCAAGGCCCACTTAACGGTGTTTCTGGCCGATTATCATTTATAGCTACTGGTTTACAAAGGGTTGGTCCAGCTGGATTGATAGCTAGTGCAGGTTTGGCTGGTGCAGCTTTCGCAGCTAAAAGTGCTTTGGATGAGTTTGCTAAATTCGAGGCAGAGGTTTTACAACTTGAAGCTATGTTGCAAGCAACAGGTAATCAAGTAGGTTTTACATCTCAAGAACTGCAAGATATGGCTAATGAAATTGGTATAGCTACACTTGCTTCTGCTGGAGATATTAGACAAGCACAAGGCATCATACTTACCTTCAGCCAAATAACTGGCGAGCAGTTTGCTAGAACTACTGATCTTTCTCAAGATTTAGCACAAGTTATGGGTGTGACTGCTCAAAGTGCAGCTAAGACTTTAGGTAAAGCTTTACAAGACCCAACAAACAATCTAGCCAGTTTATCCAGAGCAGGTATTACATTTACTCAGTCCGAAAAAGATATATTAGAGACTTTGATACTTACCAATAGAGGTATTGAAGCTCAGGATCTAATTCTTTCCAAACTTGAAAAGAGGATTGGTACTGCTGGTGAGGGTGCAGGTAAAGGTCTTGCAGGTGCATTTGATGGACTATCAGAACAAGTTGGATTACTCAGACAGGCGTTTGCAAGAGAATCAGGGCTGGCTGACTTCTTTGAAGGCAAAGTTAAATCACTTACAGCCTTTGCTAAAAGCATCACCGATACATTAAATGCTACTGCTGAGGTTGATGCTGCAACTTCAACTGGTGTAGATACATCACGAAGAAGAGCTAACAGAGGCGGTGGACAAGGTGGCACAACTGGTTCAATCTTTGAAAATTTGAGGACAGCGATTTTTGGAGACGGCACTGAAACTTCTAGGTCAAGGGCTGAAAACCGTACTGGTAGAACATCTAGTGCAGCAAGTCAGGCTGTTACAAGTTCACAGCTTACAACAACGCAAACTTCCACAACACCAATCTCTCCGACATCAACAACAAATGTTACTGCGATTTCTTCTGTTTTGCGACCAGAGGAAGTTATTGCTAACAGAGAAAGAATAAATACCATCAGACAACAAAATTTAGAGCTTCTCAACTCTCAAATACAGTTTGCTGATGCTGAAACAGATATTTTTAGAAAAAAAGCTAGATTGCAAGAAGGCATTGCTGTAGAGCAAGCAACATTAGAATTTACTAGAGCATCAGGAAAGATAATCTCTGATCAAGAGTTGGCAGACCAAGAAAAAGAATTTCTTATAAGTAAATTAGAAGAAGAATTTAATATCAAAATCGAAAAAGCAAAAATGACCAACAAAGCCATAGAAGAGGAAGAGTTACGTCATAAAGCAGCTCTCGGTGATATAGATGCCCAAGCAGCATTAGGTAGAAGAAACTTTGAAAAGAATACAGAACGTGAAAAAACACGAATAATGTTTGGTGAGTTCAGCAAAAGACTTTCAGCAGCAGCTACTCTAAATAAGGGTATGTTCAAAATATCACAGGCTGCAGCCATTGCTGATACTGTTGTAAATAGTATATCAGCAGCACAACTTATGAGCAGACAATATGGATTTCCAAAGGGTACTGCATTAGCAGCTATAGAATTAGCAACTGGTGCAGCAAGAGTGAAACAAATAAAAGCACAAACATTTGGAGGTGGCGGATCTATTGGAACTAGCGCTGGAGGCGGTGGTAGTGTTTCTGGTGCTTCAGCAGCTGAATCAGCACCAGTAGAAACATTGACGCAAGATACTTTAGCTCCAGAACCTAGTGTTATAAATTTGAGTATAGACAATTCAATCGATCCAGAAGGTGCAAGAAGAATCGTAGAGGCTCTGAATGATGCTATGACGGATGGATTAGAAATAAACGCATTGGTGAGTTAAATGGGCGCAATCTTAGCAGAAAACAAAATACATCATCTTTACTGGCGATCAACATCAAAGCCAACTATTACAACTGGCACTGGAACGGTAGCAACAGGGTTTGAGTTTGAAAACCTGTTTGACAACAATGCTCATACTTCATTCATGAATGCTACAGGAACACAAACTGTAACTGTCATAGATTTTGGTGCAGATAACTTTACATTCAATGGTTTTGCAGTTTACGGCCATAACTTGACAACAACACAAGGTATTAAAGTAGAGCATAGTGATGATAATGCTAGTTACACAAACTTTACTGATAGTGCAGTTTATCCTGCGAACGCAGAGCATTTACCAGTAAATAATAATGGTGAGGCATTTTGTGTTTACTTGAAAGGGGCAGCAGTTACAAAAAGATACATTAGAATCACAACTGTCAACTGGACTACATCTACCTTTTTATCAAATCTAGCTGTAGGTGAGTTTGTAGAAGGTATAGATATATCTGCACCCTACTCGCCACCAAACTTCACCCTCCAAGAAGTTGCTATGAAAAGAAACAATGAAGGCAACTTTTTAAGTTCAGATACAAGAAAAATACCACAAAAATTAAATATACGTCTTACTGCACTTCAAGAATCTGATTTGAGTGCTGCCAGTGGTGTCACAACTTCAATCAATGGTTTATCGGCGAATCACTCTTTTATAGATTATTTTGGTTTCTTTCTTTCCAGGTTTCCGTTCTTTGTCATACATGATGATGGAGGGTCAGGAACAAACTCAGAAAAGTTTACAGATCGAAATCAAGTTTATTTCTGCACTATCGATAAATCCTTAAAACAACCACAATTCAACACATCTACTACTTTGAACTGGTCTATTAGTGCAATAGGTTATATATCGTGAGTAAATTGTGGTCGCCACATACTGTTAGAAATGATTTATTTTTATGGCTTGATGGTAAAGATACCAGTGGCTTTGGCACAGTACCTACCAATGGTACAGAGGTTGATGTATGGCAAGATAAAAGCCCAAACAGATTAAAGTTTATCAAAGATGGTAGTCATGGTTTGCCTACCTATCAAACTTCACTTAACGGTTTAGACTTTGATGGGACTGAAACACTTGAATGTCTGGCTAGTGGTGCAGTAGATGATTTTCCAATTGCTGATGATAATCAAGGCGAGTATCATGCTTACATTGTTGGGCAGGTAAATGATGTATCTGACTCAGGAGATGTAATTATTTCTTTTGATGCTGTAGATGGTGCAGGTGATGATTTACTCTTTGTAGAAACTAATGGTTCAGTTTTGCAAGCAAGTGTTAGAGGTACACCACAAGGTGGTTCGCAAACACCTTTACCCCACTCAACAACAATCGCAGTAGATACAGATGCTATTTTTGAAGCATTTTATTCTAATCCTACAAACTCTACTTCTGGCGTTTCTGGAATAGGAATAAATGTTAATGGTGGCACACGTGAAACTGCATCTGTAGCAGTTCAAGGCGATGCTGATGCAACAATAAGATTGATGAACAGAACTGGTTCAGATGATTTAACACATGGTTCAATCAAAGAAATTTTATTTTTTAAAAAAACACACTCGGTTGCAGAGTCTCAAATAATACAAGGTTATCTAGCACATAAATATTCGCTTACATCTGTTCTTGCAAGCGACCACCCGTATAAAACAAATGCACCTTTGGTTACTAATCCTTTTAACGGTGCTCATAAACTCAACCCAAGAGAGCCAATTCAAGTAGTCAAAATGTATTTGGATGAGTGTGACAATATTTATGGTGTTAACGAGGGTCTTTCAATTTGCAATATTTCTAATCCTGTCAATGCAAATGCTTGCCATAATACAAAACATACATGTGTCAACCTTACAGCATATAGGCTTAACAATGTTGGCGTGAAAGAGTTAGTATTTTCATCAGAAAAAGCCAAAACATTGTCTGGTAGAGAGTTTTTTGCTCATCCTGCATTGATGTCGGTATCTTCAGCTGCGACTGAAATAGTTCCAACTAAAGGTATATCTGTAAGATCAAACATACAAATTAAGATAAGAGATTTTTTCTCAACAGATAAAGATCAAGACCCATATTTTATCGATAGAGATGTTATATCTTTAGAAAATGGCACATATTTTCAAAAGCTAATAGAAAGAAACCCCCATTACTTTGGTAGAAGAATAGAAGTTTATGATGGTTTCATAAATTTTGATGGTACTGTTGAAATTGAAGATGGTAAGCGCAGCTACATTATTGACTCTATCAGTTTAGATAATGATGTTTGCACCATAAAATGCAAAGATCCTCTGTCACTTGCTGATGATCTCAAAGCAAAAGTTCCAGAGCCGACAAGGTTTCAGCTCAATGCTGATATTAGTTCGACTTCATCTACTGATACTGTTAATGTTGAGTTTGATGCAATATTACAGAACACTGCAAATATAACAGCTACATCTTTTGCTGCGTTTGAATCGGCTTTCGGTTCTAATGGAAATACTGGTTTCATAAGAATCAATGAAGAAATACTTGGCTACACTTCTGTCAAATCAGGATCAATTGGTAGCTCTCCAGTAGTACAAATCAACATTACAAGCAGAGGGCAATGGGGTACAACCGCTGCAACACACAGTGCAGATGATGCAATACAAAATTGCATCGCATTTGGTACTTACCAAAACTCAGCGTCTGGATCAAATATTGGTGATGTTGCCTTTCAGCTATTAGTCACAGAAGCTGGTGTCCCTGCCTCTGCGATCAACAATACAACTGGCGGTGTTTATAGCTGGACTGATGAAGGCACTACTTGGTTAAATACATTTAAAATTAATACAATTATTAGTGAGCCAGAAGAAGCAAACAAATTGGTGAATGAATTAGGAACGATGGTTGGTGTTAACTTTTTTTATGATGATACATCAGCTCAAATTGTAATGAAGGCTGAAATGCCAGAGCTTGATACATCAAACCTGGTTACCATAGATGATAAATTGATTGTAGAGGATTCAATCAAAATTATTAATTCTGAAAAGGACAGAATCAGCAGAGTCTATTATTACTACAATCAAAAGGATATGACTGAAGATAGGAAGAAAAAGAAATCATTTTCAAAGCTTTTTGTAAATATTGATGCAGATTCAGAGGGAGAGGATGAGTACAACAAACAGGCCAACAAAGTTATATACGGTTGGGGTATAACTGACAAGACAACTGCATCAAGTATATCTCAGCGTATTTTAAATCGTTTTAAAAATATACCAAAAACCGTACAATTCAAGCTAGATGTCAGTTCTAATTTATTACAAGTAGGCGATCACTTTTTTTTGAATACTGAGATGATAAGAAATCTTCTTGGTGAAGTGCAACCTGTAACAGAAATGCAGGTTTTATCTAGCAAATACAATCACAAAGATCAGTGTTACGAAATTAAAGCTAAACAATTTAGATTCTCTGGTCTTAACTCTGGTCAGGTTACAGCGAATGTATTTTCAATTTCTGCAGCTGGCTCTGGATACTCCGTAAACGACTCAATTACTACTTTTAGCGGTGGAAGCAATAGTGCTGATACCGTCACAGTTAAAGTTTTATCTGTCAGTGGTAGTGGAGGCGTAACAGGTATTGAAATAACAAATATTGGTCAACTTAACACAGCAAGTAAATTTGCAGTTGGTGATGTTTTGACCGAAAATACAGGTGGGATCTCTGGATCTGGCTTGCAATTAACCATAGGTAGGTTATATTTTATCGCAGAGGGTGGTGGTACAGGTACTGAGGCTGACCCATATACTGGTGCTAGAATCACTGAAAGCTATATATGTGACCATACTGACAATGAAATGAGTGATGGCTCTGAACCATATAGGATAGTGTAATGACGACTTTTAGAAATATAAATGATACAGAGGTTGCTGTTGATGCACCTTTGACTCAACAGCTAATGCAAGCTCTTAAAGACAATGTTTTGTCAATTCAAGAGGGTGATTCAACCGCACCAAGATTACAGCTCGTTTTGAACGAAAGTCATACAACACCAACAGCAGGTGATAATGTTATCTTAGGCATTGATTTATCAACGCTCACACAAGGTGAAGATTTTACAGCGACAATTAAGTTCAGAATTGCTGGTACATATAGAGTTAGAACAAGAGTTGCTTGTCTTGATGATAATGGCAACTCTGATAACGGAACAAACACTTTGGAGAAAAGCACAAATGATGGTACTGGTTATTCAACAGTACGCACACTTAATACAGATGGCAGAGAAAGTGCAACTGGCAGTGATGATGTAACTTTTTCTTCATCAGAAATAACAAGTGGAGCAAGACTAAGAATTAATATCACTGCACAAACCAATGTAACAGTTTCTGGTGAGATTTTAATTGCAGTCGCAGACAACAATGCACCCTACGGATTGCATGCTCGCAGAATTTTAGACTAGAAAGAATTAGGAGTTGAGCATGGCTACAGAAATAAAATTAAGGCGTGGAACAACAGCGCAACACGCATCATTCAATGGTGCAGAAGGTGAGGTCACATTTGACACCGACTTGCATACCCTCATAGTTCATAATAATGCAGGGAATGGTACAGGTGAAAGATTGGCTAAATATTCAGAACTTGGTTCTGCTTTGACGGTAGAAGATGCTGGTAGTGATACAACCATGTTTCCATTACTTTCAACTGATGCCACTGGAGCAATCAATCCAAAAACAGATACAAGCTCACTTACATACAATGCAGCAACAGGCGCATTATCTTCAACTTCTTTTGTTGGTGCTCTATCAGGCAATGTCACTGGTACAATACAGACAGCGGCACAAACCAACATCACAAGTCTTGGTACTTTAACTGCATTAAATGTTGCTGGTGCAATCGCTAATACTGGTTCTTTAACTAATACTGGTGATGTAACAATAATATCGACATCGACTTCAGATGCTGATGTACCTTTACTAACATTAGAAAGAGCAGTTGATGATTCTACTGGCAATGCTTTTCATGATTTAGGAAGTATTATTGCTAAAGGGGTTGACTTAGCTAACACAGACAACAGGCATACATACGCTGAAATAGATTTTAATGCGGCGACTGATACAGCAGGAAGTGAGGCTGGTCGAATAACATTTAAAATTTCTATTAGCGGCGCATCGCCAGAACAGATGGCAAGCGTTAGGACAGATGGATTTTTTATAGAAAAAAAAGGAGTTTTTTCAAAAGACGGAGCTACTAACGCACACACTAGCCTTGTTCCAACCTTTAATACAAATAGCACTAATATAAATGTAAATCTTCCATCATCGGCTGGGACACTAGCACTTGAGAATACTATTGTGGCACATACTCAAAGCACAGATGGCACAGTTATAGACCATGCAACTGTAGCTGGGTATGTTGGAAAGACAGTTGTTTACACAAATACTGGTGACGGTGACGATTTAACTTTGGGCTTGCCAGATGTTGGAGTTGATATAGCTATTGGTCAACAAATTCATTTAGTCAATGCTTCAAATGGGTCTGGCTCATCAGCTCTTATCATATTAGATTTAAGCGAAAGTGGGACAGGGCAAACAGTCAATATATGTACTGGCGCAACTGTTTTATCAAATACTGGAAGTGCTGACCCACATATTGTTGCTGGTGGCGTTGCTACACTTGTTGCAACTGCTGATAACACGTATGCTCTCTTTGGCTCTGGTGTGGTAGATAATTAATGATAGGTATAACTGCAAGCGCAGGGGCGCAGATAGACCTCAGCTTTATTACTGTTAGAGATAGATCATTTACTGTTGGAAAAACAACTTATACCGCTTTTGGGCATAGTTCATCTCAATCTGGATCAAGTCTGTCAAAGACAACCCTTGAGTTTGCTGATGGCTCATCGGATACTTGCGATACTATTGAGTCCAGCACATTGGCTACATTGTCGTTTGCTAGGCCAGACCATCCATCTAGTAGAGGTGATGCTTTTAGAAGATTAGTTTTAACTGGTTCTAATGGGACAATTAATAGTCATACTCTTACTGATGCTTTAACATATTCAACGACTTCAATTTCATGGTCAACAATCAATACAGGAGCACTAACTGAATCTAATGATAATGTATGTATCATGGAGCTGAGGGCAGACTAATGGCATTTACAGCGGCAAGGGTAACGACTATATCTGATACTGATCGAGACAGATTGATTGATGATTCTCTTGAAAAGATAGATGCAGGTAGCACTTTTCCATTTGAACCTGGATTGACTACAGATCAAAAGAAAAGTCTTTTTATAGATTATATACGGATATGGCTTGACGATCACAGAGGCTATGCTTTTGGTATTAGCAAAGACGGCTTACTTGTTAGTTTATTTATAGGCGAAATAGACGGAGATTCTTTTAAATCTACCTACGCATTCTTTGGAAAAGATTCTTCTGCAAGTAGGGCGTACCTTTATGATGACGATTGGCACAATGCACTTAAAAACTTTTTAGCATCACAAAGTGCTGTGTTTACTTATTTTGAAACCATTAACAAAGAAAATAGCCCACTTGCATCGTACAACCAAGCTGTCATAGATGCAGGCAAATATACATTGACAATAGATGAAAACTCTAAAACGTCTGCGAACGATTACACATACGATAGACGTAAAACGAGGGCATTGTAAATGACCGTTAAAGAATTATTAGTAAGATTGGAAAAACATGAAGAAATATGTGCTGTCAGGCTAGAGGCTATTGACAAGCGACTTGATGAGGGTGCAAAAAGATTTGTGCGATTAGAGCAATATGTCTGGGGGATATATGCGGCTATTTTTATTACTTTTGTGGCTGATAAGTTTATCTAGTTTTGCACAGGACACTGACAGCGGAAATACCAGTTCACAGACAGGTGATTTGAATACTAATCAGCAGGGAGCAACTGTTGACTCGAACAACACTACTAACACTAACACTAATCAATATAATGGTGCTGGTAGTGCTTCTGAGATACCAGTGGCTTCTGCAGTTGCGCCTAGCTTGATGTCAGGGGGCAATGAGAGTTGTTTGAAGAGCACAAGTGGAGGTGTATCAACTTTACACATAGGCGTTAGTCAAGGCCGTTATGAAATTGACCATGATTGTAACAGACGTAAAGATGCACAGATGTTATTTACATTAAATATGAAGATAGCAGCTATAACTAGGATGTGCCAAAGCGATGATGTTTGGTTTAGTATGTTTGAATCTGGCACACCATGCCCTGTTATAGTCAATGCTAAAGTTGTTGCAGGGAAAAATGCGTATCTTGTTATGAAGCGAAAACCCACACTTTTTGTAAGGAATTATGAAAAAAACAAAGAGTATTTCGATGTCGCACTAGGCATCAATGGAGAGAACGGAAATGGCGATCAAAAAGAAGATACTAGCGGCAAGTCTATTAGCCAGCGTTTCCGCACCACTAAGTGGTGATACAGGCGTGTATTACCCACAATCAATCACTTTTGGCGCTTTGATTGACCCTAATATCAACCCTTTACGGCCAACAACTGAATTTGCTGAGATTCAAGAATTAATTAATACTGCTGCATACATAAACACTCAGGTTAGTGATGCTCAGGCAAGTGTTGTTGAAATGTCTTTAGGTGTTCCAGGATCTTCTAATACGGTAGAGGGCTTAATTGTACCAGTTGCAGGCCGTACAGATTCACATAAAATAGATTTATTAGAGGTTGCGTACTACAATCAATCAATACTCGATACAGCAAATGCTAATTATTATTCAGCAGAACACTTGTTGGTGGATAGTTATGAAGAAAATCTTGATCAAATGGAGGCGGCTATTGAATTATTCTCAGGCGCAGCTACAGAAATTTCAAAGGCAGAGGCAATATATTCAGAGGCTATATCTGCTCAAACTGATGAAGACCGCATCCAGTTACAAAATTATATTCGTGCAAACGATGTACAAATTGACCAATCAACAGTCCAAACATTCAACCAATCACTTGATGTTATTGAGAATAAAGCACAAGCGGCTAGTGCGAGCTTATGGGCAAGCCAAGATTCAGCAACCCTTGCAATGATCAACCATGATGCCATAGCTACATTGTCTAACATTACCAATTCAACAGTAGCATATGACGCTTGGACTGATCAAATGACCATCACATGGGATAATGCGACTGATACTGTGCTTCAAGGCGTGTTCTTTAACAACGATGCAAATATAGGCTGGACACAAGCCACCACAGAGGTCTATGACGGCTTTTATGGCGATAGCCCTCCAGTTACTATTAATGAAATGTACAGTGCTTACAGCTACGGCTCTGGGGAAGCTGTGGCCTCTATGGCTTCTGGTTATCAAGTAAACGCTAAATTATATGATCCTGTGCAGTTAATACAAGATGTGCTTGATGTTCAGAACGAAACACCCACTACACAATTTAACAATGAAAATGGTAACTTAGGTGGCTTGTAATGGCACTTGAAGATATAGAATTAGATGTAGGTGGCACTAAATTTAAGGGTATTTATATTGCTATCCTTATGTCTTTTGCCACTACGATAGGCGGTGGAATATGGGCTGCAAGCGAATTTGTGTCAAGAATTGACAATATTGAAAGTAATTTACAAGCAACTGCTGAATCTATACCCAATATTGAACCTATTGAGCTAGAATTAGCTAGTATTCGGACTAAAATAGAGGATAATGACTTAGGGCATTTGCAGGGCAAGCTCGCTGAACTTGACACACTACTTCTTAGCATAAAAGAGCGACAAGCTGAAGTCTTGTCAAATGCCTCTGAATCTACAGCTAAAGTCAATACAATGGAAAAAGATTGGATTGAAGTTAGAAATGAATACAAGAAAATGGCTGATGCGATTAAACAATTTGAGTCACAAGTGGCTAAATTTAAAGCTGAGGTAGATGATCTGTGGAAAGGATTAGATGCTGCAAGTTCACCACTGGGGTAGATTATGGAAAGTTTTCTTGATGAAATTAGGGCGGTTGTAGATAAGTATAAGGCTATACTTTCTGCTAGAATAACAGCATTCAAAAGCGCTATACAGGTTGCTTGGGCGAATTTGACTAAAAAGCCAGCGCCTAAAGCAGAACCGAAGGCTAAGAAAAAGGCTAAAAAAAGTGGCTAAAGATCCTAGATTAAAACGTGCTGGTGTAGAGAGTTTTAATAAGCCTAAACGCACACCTAATCATCCTACTAAGTCACACATTGTAGTGGCTAAAGAAGGTGATAAGATCAAAACCATACGTTTTGGTCAGCAGGGCGCTAAAACAAAACCGCCAAGAAAAGGTGAAAGTGAGGCAGATAAGGCTAAACGTAAGTCTTTTAAGGCAAGACACGCAAAGAACATAGCAAAGGGTAAGATGTCAGCAGCTTTTTGGGCTGATAAGGTAAAATGGAGTTGATATGGCAGAACTAACTAAACGTCAAAAAGATGCTCTCAAACGCCATAAAACGCATCACACGCCAAAACACATGGCATACATGCGTAAAGTCATGCGTAATGGAAAAACCTTCACACAGGCTCATAAAGAGGCTATGAAGAAGGTTGGCAAATAATGGTTAGAAAATTTAAAAAAGTAGCAAAAGATGAAAAAACAGGTGTTCCTAAAAAATACCTATCTGGCGCAAAAAATAAAGCAAAACGAGCAGCTGAGATCAAGAGAACAGCAAGAGCTTACAAGCGTGGTGAGTTTATAGATTTAGAAGCAGTGCAAAAATCGAGGACAGAAAACAATGGCCGCAAAAAAACCCGCAAGAAAACCACTAAGCGCAAGCGTTAAAGCAACACTTAGAAAGAAAGCTGAAGGCAGTCGATTTACAGCTAGTCAGCTAGAGAGAGTCTACCGCAGAGGGCAAGGTGCATATCTGTCTAGTGGATCAAGAAACGTGCCAATGGCTGCTTGGGCTATGGGTCGAGTCAATAGTTTTGTGAGTGGCAAGGGTGGCGCTAGGAAAGCTGACGCTGATATTGCTAAAAATACACCAAAAAAGAGGAAAAAATAATGCCATATCATCAAGGTGGATACGGTGCTAGTAGACCAAAACCAGTAAAAAAGAAAAAGAAAAAGCCAAAGAAAAAACCAAAAATGAGGTAACTTATGGATGAAGAAAAGGCTGAAAAGCCAGAAAAAAAAGCACCTAAAAAGAAAGAAGTTATAAAAGATTTAAATCCTGTACAGCGATCAAGAGCTAAAAGAGGCAAAAAATGAATTTTGGTGCATTGAAAGGTGTTATTGGCGCGGTCGCGCCTACTTTAGGCACTGCTTTGGCAGGACCATTAGGTGGTACAGCTGCACAGGCTATTTCTGCAGTGTTAGGCTGTAAAAATGATGCTAAATCTATATCTACTGCTATGCAAACAGCTACGCCTGAGCAATTACTTGCTATTAAAGAGGCTGAGCTTGAGTTTGAGGCCAAAATGGCACAGATGGATGTAGACATATTTGCCTTGGAGACAGCTGATGTTCAAGACGCTAGACAAGCTTTTAAGGGAGATTGGACACCTAGAGTGTTTGGACTTGTTAGTCTTTTTGGCTTCATTGGTTATATATTCCTCGTTACTGTTCAACCACCTGACGCTAACAGCGATACTATTGTTTCTCTTGTTTTGGGCTACCTTGGAGGGCTTGTTTCTGGAATAAGCTCGTTTTATTTTGGTGCAAGTCACGCAAAAGATTAAATTTTGGGAGGTATTTCCTTGATAAATATGGAACGGCTTACAAATCAGCTAATCATTGATGAAGGCTTGAAATTAAAGCCATACCACTGCACCTCAAATAAATTAACAATCGGTGTTGGCCGTAATCTTGATGATGTAGGTATCACCGAGGGTGAAGCAAAATTTCTTTTGAAGAATGACATTTCAAGGGTTGCAGGTGAGTGCATGTATGAGTTTAACTGGTTCAGTGGCCTATCAGAAAGACGTAAAGAGGCTATTATAAACCTGGTATTCAATATGGGGCTGTCAAAGTTTAAGCAGTTCAAAAAGACTATCTCCTACATTGAGCAGGGTTTATTTGAATTAGCTGGCACTGAATTACTCGATTCTAATTACGCTAGACAAGTAGGCAATCGCAGCATCAGGGTTGCTAACATGCTTGCTGATGGTTAACAAAATATATTTAAGTCCCACTTTTTGGTCATCATTCTATATTCAATTGAGTCTTTATCTCTAGCCAGACCCCAAGTATGACCGTTGTTTCTACCATTCTTATGTGGGCTTGCCTTAATAACTCCTTCGCGCCTTAAATCTGATATACCAGCATTTATGAGTCTTTTATCAAGTTTAGTATTTCTAACAATACTGGTCGTGCTTTGATCGTTACGCTCTTTCAGAGTTTCAATGATTGCTTTTTTTACTAATTGACTATTCATTTAAAATAGCCCTACCTAGAATCTCTGGAATTTGTGGAACTACTGCATTACCTAATCCTTTGATTCTGTGTGATTGGCTGGGTATCCCATGAGCGCCTCGACATAAAGTGGGTTCAATTGTGCTGAGTGAGTCGAAACTGCAAAAGCGTCTGGCAATGAGTTCGTGCCTGATCGCCCTTTGGAATCTAGGGTAGATAGCTTTCTCGCTCCCTTGTAATCCCTCGCACATGGGGTAGGCAATCGCCCAGAACCTGTCTCTTTCGTGGTTAGCGCCAAGGTAGGAAGCTGGTATGCAATGCCATTCGAGGTCATACCCGATCTCGGCCAAGTCTCCAAGAACTGATCCAAGCCATCGCCCTGTGTCTCCAGAAATGAGTGCTGATGAGTTTTCCATAATTGCGTATTTTGGTCGTATTTCGCTAATAAGTCTGGCGTAGTGTTTCCACAATCCTGACCTTTCAGCCTTGATACCACCTCTACGTCCAGCCCTTGACAAGTCTTGGCAGGGCCAACCTCCGCAAATAACGTCAACTGTGATTCCATCATTTTCAAGAACCCCTTTTGTCAGAGTGGAAACATCATTATAAACAGGCACACTAGGCCAGTTCTTTTTCAATACTTTGCTTGGATATTCATCATTTTCGCAGAACGCAACAGTTTTCATTCCAGCTCTTTCTAAGCCAACAGTCATGCCCCCGATACCGCTAAATAAATCAAGAACCTGCATACCTGTCCCAGAACTCTTTAGTTGTTGTATAGCCAACCATCTCAAGCTCTGCCTCAGTTAGCTTTTCAAGCTGCAATAATTCAAGCTCTGCTGGAGTTGCAGGTAAGTGATCGATAATTTTTACTGGTTTATCTTCTATCATAAAGAGCCTTTTTTTGTTTTTAAATTTCGGTAGTACATGAGGCCATTCAACTTTCTAAACTGTGACTTGTACGTTATGCCTTGGTTATTAGATAAAGTTCGTTGGCTATCTATAAATAGGTCATAACATATTGTTTTTCTGTTGATATAAAGCTTACAGCTAACATTTTCTGAAAATCTTTCGCTCAAGGCATACATGGCTAAAGTTCCATACGCATCAAGCTGCCTAATGCCTCTTGTGTTATCTCTAATTTCAGAGAGCGTATGAGTGCTACCAAGGATTAAGTAGTCTTCCTTCATTACTTGCAGCGGAACTGTCTCGATAAGCCAAGGATTATCAATTTTATCACTTACGACATCGCTTACTTTTAAATTATATCTATGAGTATTTCCTAAATGATCTGTTACTGCTTTTGCTTTGTATACCATAACTGCCTCTAAAATTTTGGGAGCTATTTCATTGCATTGTTTCGTCTTTGAGTTTTTTGTATTCGCCTGTGCTTTTTAGCACTAATCCTTGGTCGGCACAATAATCCTGCATAAATTCCATAAAGATATAGCACTCGCCTTTATCGTATTCTGATATGGACTCTAAGATATGGGCTGACCGCCCTGTCTCTACGTTAGTCACTTCTTTGAGTAAAAAGTCCCACCCATACTCTTTATATGCTCTTTGTTTTAGGGTGACTTTCATGTTGTCTTCTTCTTTTTTGGTCAACTCTTGAATTGTCTTGCTATGATAAAACGCTGCATACTCTCTAATCCAAATATGAGCTAATGCCTTTTGTGGCAAGCTTGACTCAGAAAAAGCTTTGATAGTTATTTTTAGTGAATCACCGTCTTTGAGCTGAGCTTCAAACTCTTTAATAAAAACCTGGATTGTGTCCTCATTATGAGGTGAGACAATAAACTCTTTCAATTGGCTTCTTCTCCCTGACCTCGCATACATTCATATTCAACCTGAGCCTTGACGACTTCGTAGTTACCATCAGGGTATCCAATGAAAAGACATATTTGCTCATCGTCAGCGTCAAAAATGAGTTGTTTATGTGGGAATGGGCATTGATTCATCCACAAGGCAAAATCTGTTAAAGTGGGCTTTTTATCTGTCACGCTTGCCTCCGTCAATGACTTTGAACGAGGAAAGGCCATGCACATCATAATCAGGCGCTTCATTCCAATCAACAAAGTCAATATTATTGTTAGTTAGAAACCGTTCGAGTTTAATTTGTAGCGCATTATGGGACTGCTTCCAGCCTCTAAAAAGCTTTCGTTCTAAGTCTGAACTTTCACTATGGATTAGAGTGTGAAAATATTGGTATCCGTAGTAATAGATATCCTTGACCATTCTTAGCTCAATTTCATCTAACTTTGTATTGGATACCAGTTTATTAATAAGAGTGATCGCTCTGTTAGAAATCATCTTGCAGCATACATCGTTATCGTTGTAATACCTTAGATCATCCATTAGGACCCATATCATCTCATCGCTGACTTCTAGCCTGTAATTTATTAGTTTTTTTTGCTTAGCTGTTAGCTGCATGACGCCCCCTAAAATGGAATATCGTCATCTTCGATAATGTGATCGATTTCTTTTGGTTTTGGTTTCGCTTGAATAGATTCTTGCTTCCAAAAGACCTTGCCATTGCCAAGAATGATTGGCTTAACACCCATCTCTCGATCTTCTTTAGACATAGAAATTTGAATAGCGCCATGATTACCGTACTGATCAGCTTCCTCAGTGTCAATAAAAGTAGTCATATCTAAGTAAGTGCCTTTTTTACCCTTTATGAGCTGCTCTTTTGGGATTTTAGTTACATCAATTTTTACGCTTAAACCTATTTTCATAATAGTTCTCCTAGTTAAAAGGTGCGGGATGCCGAGTTCCACTGTCCCGCGCAATGTTTAAGGGTGCTACTCGACTAGCAACAGCCACCGAATGTTGGCAGTGGCTGCGGGATCACAATAATTTTCCTTGCCCCTCGTTAACAATATCTGGCTGAAACACTACATCAACTAACCTGTAGTTTCTGCCGCCTGTTTTGGACCTAAAAACGCGACCATCAGGCTTCAAAAGGTTTAGCCTATCAAGACCTAAAGTCATATTTTTACCTTTATACTCGACAACCAGACCGCCCTGACGTTTAGCGCCCTCAACCTCATAGTCCCTTACGGACACATATTGGCCCTTCCAGAGTTTAGTGACTTTTTTCTTAAGCATTAAACTTCCCCTTGTAGAAAGAAACAGCGTCTTTAGTTAGTCTAGCAACAACAAACTTCCATTCTTTTTCATTTAGTTCAGATTTAAGTTCTTCATAAGAAAACTCACTGAAAGTCTCTTCTGTTGCTAAATCTTGAAACTGAGAAGCGTACTCATCTATCATTGAGTGAAACTTTTTCTCTATTTGCCTAATTTTATCTTTGAGCGCTGTTTTTTTACCTTTAGAACCTGCGTTAAAGAAACTATTAGCAACATCCTCTGGTACATCACGCCACCACAAATAGAAGTCACTGTATTCCATACAAACTAGGTTCTCTAGGAATTCACTGTGAGCAGAGCTACCACCCCTCATCATTGCAGCTTCGGCATCATCATCGAATGTCGGCAAATTAAACAGCCCACAAAGTGAATAGCGCTTCGCGTATGTCACAGCAGAGCCGCCATCCTGAGCCGTTAGTTTTTGCATAGGCAAATAGAAGTGATCCTCGATAAACTCGCCAGAATCATGCATTAAGAGCGTTCTAACGCCAATTGCAGTGCATTCATCGTTTGTGACAGGGAATTGTGATACTGACAACCCATTATCTATCATAGGCTGCTTGATTGCCTTAATGACGCTAGTCAAATCAGCGTAATCAGATTTAAAAAATGGATTGGCAGAATCTTTGATTGCCCCAGTGATTTGTGATTGTGCCTTGTTTAATGCAGCGGCTAATTTTTGGATACTTTCTGATTTATTCATTTTATGCTACTCCCGTAATGGCGGCCACACAGTATCCGCAAGTATATGCTCTGCCCTCATCATCTTTGATTGATGGTACACGACCGACAGCGCGATCAGTGCCGAATGCCGCATCATTCCAACATTCAACACAGTGGTAATGCTTAGAGTGATCCTCACCGTATACGAAACAGTCATGAGCGCATCGATCGCCAAGGCCAGTGGTGTAGTTATTCCATGTACAAATAACTAAAAACTGGTCGCACTTTTGGTCGTAGATGACTTTGTAGCCATCGTTTGACCAGCGAACATCGACTCCTGACCTCGCTAAATGCTGAACTTCAGATAATTTCATATCTATTTCCCTAGTAATCGCTTGTTTCTGTTTCGACAATTTCAACAGTTTTTTCTGGATCATTGACTCTATAACGCTCACCAATCCTTACGGCATCCAACAAACTGTAATAGCCTTGCTCGACGCCATCCACATAAACTATATAAAGCTCGCTAAAATTACTCATCGCTGTAGACCTCCTGCGGTTCAAAAGGTAATTCATCGGAATTTGCGTTATGCTTCGCTATGACAAGATCAAAAAATACATCAAAAGCACTGACAAGGTCTTTTCGAGCCGCGTTGTAGCCTTTTTCTGCTAGGATCTCGCCCCACATAGCGCCCACAACATTGAGCGCTTCATGCTCTAAATGCTCACGATACTGTTGCTGCGAGTGCATATCACCGATAGCGCTTTGGCAATCAGTCAATAAAGAGTCTATTTCTTCTTGAGATAGGTTAGGAAGTACGCGGTTCATCGGAATACCACCCCACTTGCTTCAGGGTAATCTTCATCAAAAAGTTCTTGAACTCTTTCTAAATGGCTTTTTGCAATTGCCTTACAGGCATCCATCAGGATTACTTCAGCCGTATCAATCGCATCGCAATCTTGGTCTTTTAAGACCTGTACTACCAAAGCCACAAGACCTTTTGAGTTATCATCGATCATTAACTCAAAAATCCAAGAATTAAATTCAGTATTTTTCTCGCCACTTAGAAAGTTATCTCGGAGTGCGGTAGCGGCTTTTTCGACAGACCAAGGTATATAAGTAGTTGACATTTGATTCCCCCTTCAAGGATTGGTTAGTACATTTTTAATATTACACCCATTGTTCAAAAATGCAAGTTTTTTTATGATATTTATTTAAATTAATCCATCAGCCCATGATTTATCAGCCATTCTGCTGAATGCATCGCTCTTTGCATCGACCTGTTTCTTGTTGAATTTAACTGCATTTACATACCAGGTTCTCCATGCAGCATTGTAATTCTTGATTTTAGCGTTAGGTTTGGACTGATGGTGGGCTGTAAAGAGTAACCATTGCTCATCAACATCAAGTTGTGAACCTTTTTTCAACCAATATTTGACTGCCAGCTCTCTGCATCCATCAGGTATCCCACAACTCAACCCCTCAAAATCTATCACTCCCATATTATTGTTATTCTTATGTAGTATTAAGGTAGAAGATTTTTTCGTGGGGGGGTAGAAATTTTCTTCGTGGGGGGTAGAAGAAATTTTACCTGTTAGAACGATCTGACGTTCTTCAGTTTTTCCGTCTTCACCTTGCATTAAGTGGACCTTTATAAAGTCCTCAGCAGCTAATTGGCTAATCCAAGAACTGATGGTACGCTTATCCTTACCGTACAAATCAGAAAAATAACCGTTACTAGCCCAGCAATATCCTTTTTCATTGCATAACGCTGTTATTTCCCCGTAAAGTAGTTTGGCATTAGCAGTTAATTTTTTTGAGTATCTGACATCGGCAGGTATGATTGCATAATAACTTTTTTTCATCGCTCTAAATCTATCCTCCGTAATTTGTTATAGATTTCATCATCGGTTATACCGCGATCCCTTAGACGTATTATTAATTTAATGTGGTCCTTAATTATTTTATGATCTTCAGTCTTAACAAAAAGACTTCTTATCTCTGTTTTTCCAATTTCCCGCTGTTTATCTCTATAAAGCTTCATTTAATCTCCACAAAAACATGGTATTGATAATTCATCTGTTCCAAAATCGAAACTATTTTGATCTGTAGCAATAATTTTAAGTTGCTGATAACTTGGTGTATCTCTTCTAAATAATGCGCCCTGACCTTTTTTTGTATCAAATTTAGACTCCATTTTTATCCACCAATCAGCCAATTCTGGCCTAGCTTTTATTATAGATAGCCTTTTGTTTGCTCCTTTTAAAAAACACAGATCGCAATTCCCCCAATCTGTTGTGCCATTATTATTAGGTAGTTGAAGATCGAATGGTTGATTTATCCAGAACTTATAAATATCCTTTTTGGTTATTTTATCTTCAAATAAAGGTAATCTACGCTCTTGGCCACTTTCTATTGTGCGATTCATTTTAACTGCTCGTGTTTGCTCGTCATAACGAATTCCGATGTAACCGACATAAGGTTTTTCAAATCCACAAGTATTGACGAAATATTCACTAATAGCTCTAATTTTCAACTCAACAGTACAAAATCTTGCAACGGGATTAGGTAGCGTGGGTCTATGAGATAAACTTTCAAAAGGCTCTCCATTTCTGCTGGCTGTTTTATAGTTGACAATTTTTGTTTCATAGGAATATTTCTTGCCAGATTTTGCTAAAGATTCTTGTTCTGACAGCAAAAATCTCTCCAACCAGACAATATCAACATTCCAATTCTTTGAACAATCTTCAACAAATTGAAGTGTTTGTGGCATTTCCTTGCCAGTGTTTGCAAATACTACCTTCACGAAATCTGGCAAAACACCATCATGTGCATCTAAAACTTTATGCAGCATGAATGCAGAGGTTCTACCTCCGCTAAAACTTATCACTGTCGGCTCATCACAAAAGTATGGGTTCATAAATAATCCTCAAATTCTATTCTCGATGTCTCACCGCCTTCTCTGGCAGCCCTCAGAGCCTTGAGCTGCTGGTTGTAGTGTTTGGCAATGTGACCAGCTTTATCATCCTTGACCAGCTGTTTAGCAAGGTTTAAATCGTTCTTACGCTCGACTAAAAGATCATATCTGCCCTGACCTAGTGTCATCTGGACCCAGTGCGTGAAATCATGCGGGTTTGACCCCATCCTGACATGACAGCCGTAGCAATGAGCAAAGGCATTGTCAGTATGCCACCGTACACTCTTATTCGCCCTGCCAAAGAAGTGAGAGCAATGCAGCCCCATTGATGATCTGTCATATTGCTTATGGCATATCTCGCAGCTGTAATTAGTTCTTTCTCTAACACACTGGCTAAAGTAATGATCACTCCTCGATCTTTTTAAAGGCATAATTTTTTGCACCCATAATTTTTTGTTGTACACAGCCCAAAACAACCACCTCAAAGAGATGTCTTTTTGTTTTAAACCAGCAAATTAGTGTTGAATACGGCACACCAGAGATTTCACTTACCTCACCTAAACTCTTCAATCCGTAGTGTTTAGCTACATCAGCAGCGCCAATTGGTTTCATTTTTTTCTCCTTATTCAATTTTCAAGGATTATCTACCAATATTGAACAAAATTGCAAGTCAAGATGGCAATAAAAATATTTTTTTGTGTTACTTGCTTTTTATATAGGCCGCAAAAATTTTGGGAGGTTTTTTATTAGAATTTTGGGAGCTTTTTTATTGTATTTTTGGGAGGTTTTTTATTGCATTATTATACTCCAGGATTATATGAGAAAACCTGAAAATATGGATTTTTTTGGTGATTTTTTAGGCAAAACTGTAAACCATTGATTTACATGATAAAAATCAGTAAAAATTGCTAAGTTATTGATTTTAAATAAGAAACCCCTTAATTTTTTATAAAATGCTGATAAGGTTAAGTCTAATCGATTGCATTAGGTAATAATTTTGCTTTTTATAAGTTTTTTATGGTTATTGTAGAAAAATGTTTGTTTTTAGCTAAATATTAGCTATAATGATTTATATCAACTAATTGAAAGGGGTTTTTAAATGGTTTTTCTAGCTGAATTTATTGTTATTTCTACTTTAATCGTCATGACTGTTATCCCGTCAATGATTATATTGGCTTTAGTCATCGATTCTTTTTTTGATATTTTTTAAGGGGTTTAAAAATGGATAAATATATACAAGGGGTTCTTTTTTTTATCATGATATTTTTTTATGCGTTTATTGTTTTTATGTCGCTGATTGATGGGGTGACCATATCCGAAAATATCATATTAATAGTAATGGCTGGCCTCATAGGGGTTAGCTTTTTGAGTGATCAAATTAATAATTAAAGGGGTTAAAAATGGAAACAAACAACATCAATGAAAAAGCTTTAGAAATTGAATTAGATAATCCTAATACTCTACGATTTGAAGAAGAAGCGCAACAAATGAGGGAAGAAAATCTAAGCGCAGAAAATGATCTTTTTTATTCTCTCATTGAACAAGGTTTTACTGCAAACGAAGCCTTAGAAATAATTAGTTAATAGAAATTAAGCCTATTTTAACGAGTAGGCTTTTTTGTATTAATTAATAATTAAAGGGGTTAAAATGTATACTTTAAAAGAATGTCAGTCTAAAACGCTATTAAGTCATACGGGTAATCAAAAGATTATCAAAACGAATAAAAACAGCGAATACCGCGTGACTAGTTTATCACTTATGCCTGATCAAAAATTGTGCCCGTTCAGTTTAAAAGCTGGCTGTTTTGATGACTGCTTGAAATTCGCTGGTCGAGGGAAAACACCTATTGCAATCAATGCTCGATCTATTAAAAGCTTTTACTTCCATAACTATAAAGATGAATTTATAGCGCAATTAGATGATGAATTAAGTAAGTTCAAAAAGAATTGCTTTAAAAAGGGGTTAAAACCTGCTTTTCGCCCTAATGTCTTGTCGGATGTCCTATGGGAAAATACCTATCTAGTAGAAAAACATAATGACATTTTTTGGTATGACTATACAAAAATAGCTAAAAGACTAGGTAAAACGCCAAAAAACTATAAATTAATGTTTTCTTATTCTGGCAAAAAAGAGTATCAAAAAAGCGTCAATTCAGCGCTACAGACTGATAACCCTGTTGCCGTAGTATTTAAAAATTCATTACCGAAAAGCTTTTTAAATAGGCCCGTCATAGATGGCGATAAAAGCGATCTTGTAAACGTATTAAAAGGCAAAAATAAGGTCATAGGCTTATTAGCTAAGGGCAGCGCTAAAACCAATGTTAATCATTTTGTAGTCGATAATAATATTATCTTAAGGGGTTAATAATGACTAATGAGGAAATTAAAGCGCTGTACGATAGCAATATAAACATGACTTTAAAAGAGTTAAGCGCGATTACTGGCCTATCAGTCAAGCGCTTAAAATTAATATTGATTTGTTAACCTTTTCAAGTATTTAGGTTATAATTAAGGGGATAAAATGAGCATTAAATTAAAAGACTGCTTCAATGAATTAGCCGTTTTGAACCATCAAAAAGGTTATATTCATTGCTATGATATAGAGAGCGCTTGTACTCGGTTACATGACGGCTATGGCTTAAAATGTTCAAGTATTAGGGATCAGTTCGCGCTAGATCTAATATTTAGAAAGGGGGGAAAATACAAAACGATTCACCGATTTAATAGCAAAAAAGAATGTTTTATTAGTCTAAAATTTATCAATGAGTTTAATCAATATGAGACCTATAAGGGGTGTAAAAATGCATAAATTAAACGTATGTTATAAGAAAAGTAAAAAGCCTAATGCCGCGCCTATACCGCGCCTATGGTTAGAAGGCTCTCAATTAAGCGCTGCTAACTGGTCAAAAGGGGATCGATTCAACATAACCCCTTTATACGTTAAAGATAAGGTTAACAAGTGTAGCAAGTTTAAGCTTATTAAAGACCATGACGGGGCGCGTAAGGTTAGCGGTAAGGTTAAGGGGAGCGGTTATACTCCCGTTATTGACGTTACTGGTAAGGCAATACAATTCATTAGCGGGGCTGATCACTTATCTATCGAATATAGTCCAAAATCGATAACCATTATTGCCCATTACTAATTAACCGTATATAAAACTATCCAATTTAGGCCACTATTTTAGTGGTCTTTTTTTTGCCTTTTATAAAGCAATTTAAATAAATATTGATTACTTTTCTGGTCCCACAATGCAATGACTTTTGCGCGCATACTTGCAATTTATCCCGCTATACCTATACAATCGACATTGTTATGCTATTTAGTTATGATAATCCAGGTTCTTATACCTATTGGTTTGGGTGGCCGTTGTTGTTGTGGGTTTTTTGTACTATAAAAACTTATGCAAAAAAGTTATAAGAGAGGGGTTACCCAGAACGAAAAAGCATATAAGGTCTAGTTTTACACCCCACAAACAAATTAGAGGTTTTTTAGGCGCGTATGGAGAATAGAGGAAGAGGTCAACCTAAGATAGAGTTTGATTATGTAGAGCTTGAAGATTTATCTCGGTCATACTGTTCATTTATAGAGTTAGCTAAGTTTTATAACTGTTCTGAGCAGACTATAGAGACTCGGTATAAAGATGACCCAGAATTCAAGTCTGCTATTGATCGTGGTCGCTTTGAGGCTGTAAAAGGATTGAGAAGAAAACAATTAGAATTAGCGATGGATGGTAATACGCAAATGGCTATATTCTTAGGTAAAAACATTTTAGGCCAAACAGATAAACAAGAAATTGATAATTTATCTCGTGTTGAGCCTATATCTGTTGAAATTGTTAATCCTGACGGTTCTTTAACACCTTAATATATTTTAACAGATTTATGATATTTTTGGGAGCTTTTTCTTTGAATGGCTAGATTAAACCCTACAAAACCACAGTTTCAATATATCAACTCTACGGCAAAGTTCCCTGCGTTAGTTGCAGGTTTCGGTGCTGGTAAGACTGAGGCCGCTGTTCAACGATGCATTATTGGCAAGTTAAGGAATCCCAGCTCAAACAGAGGTTTCTATGAGCCTACCTACGATTTGATCCGAATGATTGCATGGCCTCGATTTGAAGAGGTACTGACTGAACTCAAGATCCCCTATAAACTCCACAAATCACCCCTTAATTACATCGATCTAGGCGCATATGGACACATAATATTTCGGTCGATGGAGAATGCTGCGCGTATTATTGGCTATTCACACGCAGATGCCGACATTGACGAACTTGACACTCTAAAAGAAACTGAAGCTGCGGCTGCATTTAGGGCTATATTGGCTAGAAATCGTGAAGTCAAACAAAGCGGTGAACCTAATTCCATTGGAGTAACAACAACCCCTGAGGGATTTAAGTTCGTCTATAAGAATTGGAAGAAACACCCTAAACCTGGATTTGAGCTAATTCAAGCGCCAACTGAATCTAACCCTCACTTGCCAGAAGATTATGTGCAAAACCTCAAAGATATATATCCCAACAACCTGTTGAGCGCGTACTTGAACGGTGAATTTGTGAATTTGACTCAAGGCACTGTTTACAATGGATATAACAGGGATAGAAATCAAAGTGATCAAGAAATCACACGTTTTGACTTTCTCATGATTGGTATGGACTTTAACGTAACGAATATGTCTGCTGTGATCTTTGTCTATCGAGAAGGTATTTATCACGCTGTTGAAGAATTGACAGGAATATACGACACCCCCAACATGATACATACTCTGAGAACAAAGTACCCTGATCACAACATTGCTATTTACCCTGATGCCTCTGGCGCATCTCGAAAGACTGTCAATGCAAGTATTTCGGATATAACTCTTTTAGAGTCAGCAGGTTATGAGTGTCGCGCACCAAAAAGAAACCCATTTATCAAAGATAGGGTCATGGCCGCTAATGCAGCCTTTGAATCCTGTCAGGTTATGGTAAATTCCGAAAAATGTCCTGAACTAGCGAGTAGTTTAGAGCAATTAACATATGATAATAACGGCATGCCTGATAAAACCAGTGGTTTGGACCATCTAATCGATGCCGCAACCTATCCTATTGCACATGAACTACCCATCATTAAACCCATAGCGGCTGTGCCGTTCAAATTTGCGATCTAATTATGACTGTAGAACTCAGAAACCCAGAATATGAAAAATTTATCCAAGAATGGCAGTCAATTCAAGACTGTTGTGATGGCCAGCGAGCAATCAAAGCAAAGAATATACGCTATCTCCGACCGATGGAGGGCGTTTCAAGCATTGATAATCGGTATCGTAATTACCTGCACCGCGCTGTGTTTGTAAATTTCACAGGAAAAACGCGAGAAGGGCTAACTGGAGCGATATTTCGTAACACCCCTGACTTTGAACTACCCTCTGAAACCGAATATTTAGAGAAAAATGCCGATGGCGCAGGTGAATCCCTTGTTTCTCTCGCTAAAGACGTTACTGGCGAGGTAATTGCTAAAGGCAGACACGCTCTTTTAGTAGATTATCCACAGGTTACTCAGGGTTTGAGCCTTGAAGAACTGAACGAACTGTCTCCAAAGGCCACAATCAATCGATATACTTGCGAAAACTTCATCAATTGGCGTGTTGAAGTTATAAATGGACAAAAACTGCTCACATTAGCGGTTTTACAAGAAAATTATGATATGAATGACGATGAATTCGAGTATGAAGAAGGTAAACAGTATCGGGTATTACGTTTGAGAAACGGTGTATATACCCAACAGTTATATCAAGAGCTTGAACCTATAACCGAAGAGTATATACCAAGGAAATCTGATGGAGAACCTTTTGATTTTATACCACTTTTCATTATTGGCAGTGAAAATAATGACACTACTGTTGATATTCCACCTCTTGGCGATATTGCTAATATTAACATCGCTCATTATAGGAACAGTGCTGATCTTGAAGAAAATTGTTTTGTTCATGGTCAACTTACCCTTGGCGTTAGTTCGTCTATGTCTTTAGCTCAATTCCAGGAGGCAAACCCAGAAGGAATAATGGTTGGATCAATGGCTGGACACTTTCTAGGCGAATCAGGTGGTTTTTCTTTCGTGCAAGCCTCTGAAAATCAACTTGCTGACCGACTTATGGAAAGAAAAGAAGATCAAATGCGTAAGTTAGGTGCTAGAATGATCTCTCTAACCGCCACAAAGACCGCTACGCAGAGTTTAATTGAAGCTGCTGGCGAAACCTCAATTATGGCTACTATCTCTAAAAACGTATCTGAGGGCATTGAGAAGTGCATCGAATGGTGCGGAATGTTCATGGGCGCGACAAACATGCCTAAATTTGCGTTATCTACTAAGTTCTTTGATGAAGTGGCAGATCCACAAATGTTGATGGCGGCTATGCAACTCAATGAGGCTGGAATCTTAGCTAAATCGGATATGCAAAATCTTGCACGATCTCAGGGTGTTGTGAATGAACTGCGTTTAAATGAAGAGATTGATGCTGATATTGAGGGTGAAAACGCTCCACAAGAGAATCAAAATCAACAAATTGCACCAAATCAACAAAATCCTTTGACACAAGAGGAAGATGATGATATATAACCATTCTGTCGCAGGGCGACTCTTTTTTATAACTAGGGGTTATAGATGAGCATTAAATACTCAGTAAGCGAAGAAGAATTTTCAACATTAGATGAATCGCAACAAGGTTTGTACTCACAGGGTGAGTCAGGCTACACATTGAATGTTGAAGGTGTGCCACAGGAAGATGTCAGTGGCTTGAAACAAAAAATTGACAAACTGTTAGGCGAAAAAAAGAGCGCTCAACAAAAAGCACTTGAAGCCG
>Ga0315330_10000240_pt1 | contig 32506 bp, 26 predicted proteins | sample M140m34915metaG_FD_203453 | JGI IMG/M metagenome (GOLD analysis project Ga0315330, IMG submission 203453) | Ammonia-oxidizing marine archaeal communities from Monterey Bay, California, United States - M1 40m 34915 | ecosystem: Environmental > Aquatic > Marine > Intertidal zone | place: USA...
CAGACACGACAAGCAACTAGCAAATCGCTAACACTTGGCATTTTTAAAACCCAGTTTAGCGAATTACCCAAAACTCTAATCAATCATTTCTCTTAACATCCCTGACGATCCAACTATGAATTTACGCTACCTATTTTTAATCGTATCCCTTCTCTGGACCACTGGTACCTATGCCCAGACGACTGTCCTTGACTTCGAATCGCTTCCGGTTCCAGCGGGGCAATTTTTCAATGGCGACACGAATGCTTCGAGCCCCTACCGCGACAATTTCTCGATCACTGGCACACGGGACAACTTTGGTGAAACCGAGTTCCTCCAACTTTGGGAAGCAAGCGATGTTGAATTTTTCAACGGTTACACACCTGGATTTGGCTCTTGGAATGGATTTAGCTGGTCGAAAGTCGCCGATACGACAACACCGGGTTTCGCAAACCAATACGCCTCTTTTTCAGGCGGAGGAAGCGACGGGGCAGGGGGGACGATTACTGGAACGAATTACGCAGTCGGTTTTGGAAATCAGAGCTTTTTTAATTTACCTGAAGCAGCCCAACTCCAATCGGTCGATATCACGAACACGACCTACGCCGGAATTTCTATGCGAGACGGAGACTCATTCGCTAAAAAATTTGGAGGCGATTCAGGAAATGACGAGGATTTTTTCAAAGTGACGCTGACAGGCTTCGAAGACGTCAATCTTGGCGGCAACAGCACCGGAGCAATCGATGTATTCCTGGCCGACTATCGATTTAGTGACAACTCCGAAGACTATATTCTTGATTCATGGAATCAGTTTGATTTAACCAATCTTGGTTCAGCTCGCTCAGTTGAACTTTCCTTTACCACCACCGACAATGGTGCCTTTGGCGCAAACACCCCATTATTTGTGGCGATTGATAATTTGAGCTATTCCATCAACTCTGTCCCCGAACCTGCAGCTCCATTATTACTATCGATGTGGGCCTTGGCCCTCATTGCCCGCCGGTCAAGGCATTAAGCAAGTTTTACTCCAACTGAACTTAACCGATTTACAACTCAGCACTCGATTGACAGACCACATAATTGCTGCGATTCCAAAGCCAAAGGATCAACAAACCTGTCGCTGCGACTGGCATCCCCTCGCCAATAATCCAGTAGAGAGGCATTGGAGCGGACAAGTCAATTCCCAACATCGTCAAACCGAGAACGATATGCAGGAATCCGAACAATCGAACTAAGGGCCAGTAGCGGACCAGGTTGAAGGAAACGAAAAACATCAAAGCCCCATGCACTGCGTAGAGCAATGATGTTGACCTTGCTAAGTAAAATGCGATCGCAGTATTGGGGAACTCGCCAAGACCAAGCTGTTGATGCAAATAGCTAATCACTGCAGCTGGAAAAAATATTGGCACCGCAGCCAACAACAATCCAGCCCCAGTCACTGCGAGAATCGCCCTCAACAAACGAAATGAAACAGATTGTTGCAGTGGATTCATTTTCTGATTCTCAAAAAAGCATTACTTATTGAACGGTTGCGTCGGTAAGAACTGGCCAATGGATGGAGCGTCGATCGCGATCCACGAATTTTCATTACGTCGAACACTATCGCAACCACCACGAACTTCATTAACGGCACCTAACACGAGAATACCATTTAGAAACAACTCGCCAACCCTGACTTCGTACGTTAAGATCGATTCATGAACGAATTCACTCCCTCTCCTAGATCGGCACAAGGTGCCTACGGTATCGCCGGCGAATACGTGACTTCCGAGGCGATTTACCAGCAAGAGTACGACTCTATTTTTTCTCGCCGCTGGCTCTGCGCTGGCCGACTGGAAGAACTCGATCCAAATAGCAATTGCCTACCCATTTCGCTTGAAAAACAGAGTCTATTCCTGACTCGTGATGAGGCCGGAACGGTACGAGCCTTTCGTAATTTCTGCCGGCATCGCGGGAGCCAATTGGTAACCGAAGCAAACTGCAGTTCCATGGGAAAACGGATTCAGTGCCCCTATCACGCCTGGACCTACTCCCGCTCGGGTGACCTAACGTCAGCCCCTAACATGGCGGAAAATGATAACTTTGATGCAAAATCTCACGGACTTCTCGAGGTTAGCTGCGAAGTACATGGCGGTTTCATCTGGATCAACTTCAACCCAAAGGAATCGGTTTCGCAATGGCTTCAACCCGTCGCCCAACATTTTCTGGATTGGCAAATTAGCGATCTCCGCATCAAGCATGAACTGATCTACGATGTTGAAGCTAATTGGAAATTGATCTTTCAAAACTATAGCGAGTGTTACCACTGCCCAATTGTCCATCCAATGCTCAATCGACTGACGCCTTACCAAGGTTCATCCAATGAATTGGACGAAGGCCCAATTTTAGGCGGCCCGATGGGACTTGCCGAAGCGAGTCAAACGATGTCCTGTGATGGAAAATACGCTGGACCGCCGATCGCGAATCTTAATCCCGATCAATTGCGTTCGGTTTACTACTTCACTATCTGCCCCACGATGTTTCTAAGTTTGCACCCAGACTATGTTTTAATTCATCGAATTGAGCGAATTGACACTGGGAATAGTAAAGTGATCTGCCAGTTTCTATTCCCGGCTGAGTCAAGCAATCAACAGAAACTGGCTCCCGATCAGGCCATTGAATTCTGGGATATAACGAACCGACAGGACTGGGAGGTTTGCGAATTAGCTCAAAAGGGCATGTCAGACCCAGCCTACCAACCTGGCCCCTACTCTCATTTAGAAAGTGTTGTTGCGGCCTTTGACCGAAACTATCTCTCAGAACTGGCCGCCGAACCCGCCTGACAGAACGAAACAACCCCGAGCATCTACGCTCACAGGTATACGCCGTTGTTAAAGAATTAATTTACACAACTCTACGTGTCGCTATCGCTTGCCCCACTTTTTGGGCTCCGCTTTGGCCGAAAGCGCTTTGCGGTCGATTAACATCTCTACCGAGGTCTTGCCCAGCAAATCAGTCAGCCGACTGGTCAACTGTTCACTGATCTCCACTTTTCTATTGGAATTCATTTCCACCCGCATCCCATCTTCAAGGATGATTTCGAATTTCAACTGCCGATTGCCAGGATAGCCCCGAATGATTTCGTAGACTGTCTTTAACCCATCGACACCATGAGCTTGCTGGTCAACCATGACTTTGATCCCGTGAGTCAAATTCTCATCGAGTTGGTCAATTGGAATCACTTTATCGACGATCATATTAGCTTCGTCACCGCCTCGGTAATCGAGTCGCCCCTGTAGAACGACAATGGCATCTGACACAACTGCATCACCATGTTTGGCAAAATCTTGCGGCCACAGAATACATCGAATTGCCCCTTCGACATCTTCCAGATCAAACATGGCATATTTGGTAGGCGAATTCGCGTCTCGTGGATTTTTAACATGCGATTGCTTGACCGCTGAAATCATTCCACCAAGACTAACGCGGTCGCGGTCTTTTGTTCCCTCAAGCCCAGAGGTTTTGTGAGAGCAGTAACGTGCCAACTGAGCTTCAAACTGAGCCAACGGATGGCTCGTCAAGTAAAACCCAAGGACTTCTTTTTCTGCAGTCAGCAACGCCCGCTCTTCCCACTCATCCATTTCTGGAAATACGATCTCTGCGTCCTCTGCCTCGTCCTCATCATCGCCGCCAAAAAGATTCTTTTGACCACTTTTTTTATCCGCCATCATCGCTGCACCGGCCTGCAATGCCCGATCGGTGACCGCCGACAATTGAGACCGCTTCACCTCAAAACAATCCATCGCTCCCGCTTTAATAAGCGTTTCGATGGACGATCGATTACATTTTGACGACTCAATCCGCTCACAAAAATCAAAAATATCTTTAAACGGTCCATTCGCTTCCCGCTCCTCAGCAATCGCCGCCGCCGCTGAACCTCCACATCCCTTTACCGCAGACATCGCGAAATGAATCTTGCCATTGGCGACAGTAAACTCGACTCCCGATTGATTAATACAAGGCGGCACGACCTCCACTCCCATCCGGTCACAATCCTCCATGTGCTCAACGAGCGAATCTTTACTGGTGAAATTGCGTCCAGGAATATCTCCTGTTAACAGTGCCGCCATGAATTCAACAGGGTAGTGCGTTTTTAGAAAAGCCGTCTGCCAGGCAATCGCAGCATAAGCTGTTGAATGGCTCTTATTGAAACCATAGCCAGCGAACTTCAGGATCATATCCCACATCTCTTGAGCGTCTTTTTTAGACAGCCCTTGCTCCACCGCTCCAGACATATAAGCATCGTGATTCGATGCAATGATTTTTTCTTTCTTCTTACTAATGGCTTTAATGCAAGTGTACGCAGAAGCCAGCGGAATCTTGCCAAGACGATTCAAAATCTGCATCACCTGTTCCTGATAGACCATCACCCCGTTGGTCTCTTCAAGAATTTCTTTTAGGACGTCCAGCTTATACTCAGCCTCCCGACGGCCATGCTTTACATCGATGTACTGCTGGACCATTCCTCCCTCCAACGGCCCCGGTCGGTATAGCGCATTGGTCGCGATAATATCCCGGAAATGGTCTGGCTTCATCTTCGAAAGCAAGTCACGAATTCCACCACTCTCCAACTGGAAAACACCTTTGGTATCGCCCGACTGAAGCAACTCAAACGTTGGCTGATCGTCGAGTGGGAACTCCAGTGGGTCGACCGTTTTCCCAGTAGTTTGCTTAATTAGTTTTACGGTATTGCTGAGAATTGTCAGCGTTCGCAAACCGAGGAAGTCCATTTTCAACAGGCCAGCTGCCTCAACGTCATTCATAGACCATTGAGTGATGACATCCTCTTTACCGGCAACTCTGCCGAGAGGAACAAAGTCCGTTAAAGGTCCGTCACTGATCACTACGGCAGCCGCGTGCGTTCCAATATTTCGAGCCAAACCTTCCAGCTTAAGTGCAAACTCGAGCAACTCCGCGATTTCAGGATCGCCTTCGTAAACACCCTTCAACTCGTCGCTTGAATCGATCGCTTGCTGTAGTGAGATTCCAAGTTGATCCGGAACCATCGACGTAATTTGGTTTACCCGCGTCAATGGAATACCAAGCACGCGACCCACGTCTTTAATCGCCGCTCTGGCTTTCAGAGTTCCGAATGTACCAATCTGAGCTACACTTTCCTCTCCGTACTTTTCTTTCACGTACCGAATAATTTCGCCGCGACGCTCCTTACAGAAATCGATATCGATATCCGGCGCCTCCAATCGATTTTCATCGAGAAAACGCTCGAACAACAGACTGTACTTAATCGGACAGACATGACTTAAATAAAGTGCGTAACAAACAATCGCACCAACACCACTACCACGTGCAGTAGACGGGATGTCTCGCTTCCGAGCCTGTTCAACGAAATCCCAACAAATCAAAAAGTAGTTTGCGAATCCGAGTTTATTAATGACCCCTAACTCTCGATTCAATCGAGCCATTACCACTTCGGCAAGCTCGCCACCGGGCTTCATTTCTTCATTACCCTCGTAACGATCCATCAACCCTTTAAGACAAAGATCTCTTAGCTCATCCTCCGGTGAACGATCCTGCGGTAAATCAAAGACTGGGAAAAAACGTTCGCCAAGCTCAAGCTGAATATCGACAGTATCAGCAATTTGCTGGCTTCTCGCGACAGCATCCTCCAGCCCCGGAAAATTTCGATACATCTCTTCAGGAGGGCGGAGATAAAACTGATCACCCTCCATTTTCATGCGCTGACTATCCGTGCGGAACTTACCCATATTGATACAGAGCATTACATCTTGAGCCTCTGCATCTTCCCGATCAACGTAGTGACAGTCGCTCGTCGCCACCAACGGCAAGCCGACTTGTTGAGCGATCTCAACCGCCCCTTGAAGCTGTGGTTTCTGGATATCTACGTTGTTGTTCATGATCTCCAGGAAGTACCGATCACCAAAAACTCCATGAAACCACTGAGCAACATTCTTTGCCTCTGCAAGACTCTCCTCAGCTCCATTCCCTGAACCGCGCAAAATTGCCCGGCTAAATTCACTCGACACACACCCGCTCAAGCAAATAATTCCTTCGTTGTACTCTTCAAGTAACTCTTTATCGATTCGGGGCTTAAAATAGAATCCGTCGAGACTCGCATGGGAGGCCATTTTGACTAAGTTCTTAAATCCCGTTGCATTCTGACACAACAAGGTCAAGTGGTAACTGGAGTCTTTCCCTTTACCACCCGATTTGCTCTTTCGACTACCGGGAGCGATATAGGCCTCATACCCAATGATTGGATTGATGTCCTTCGATTTGCAGGCACGATAAAACTCCAATGCACCATGCATGTTCCCGTGGTCAGTCAATGCCAGCGCATTCATTCCATGATCCGCGGTTCGTTGAACCAGTTTCGGAATCGAACTGGCACCGTCGAGCAAACTATAGTGGCTGTGGCAATGAAGATGAACAAACGGACGGTCAGACATAAAACGAACCAGCCTCAGTTAAATTGAAGTTTGGATAATGATTGAAGTTTGGATAATGATTGAACTTCGGGTAATGGAACGACCATGTGAACGACAATTCAAAATCGATCCCATGGAAATTATTCCCAATCACGGGGTTCAAGCCCCGACACTAGCCGTTCAAAAGCCCAGGTCAGATGGTAACAAATCATCCGATTTTGACTATTGATCTTTTCGATCAGCGACGCGAAAGCACGGTTAAAACCGCATTCTTACGACCGCCAACGGCGATTCCTCCCCTAACCAAGGGATTAATCGGAACCATGGATTGTAACGGTTTTACGCGAATATGCGAAAACCACCTATTTGTCCTACTTACATGAAATCCTGACCTATGTTTCCAACGTGGAACCTATTGGACAGTAGCAATCCAAGTTCCGGAAACCTATTTGATTTACTCGACTCCACTTTAGTGGGCACGCCATGCCAACCTCGACAAAAGACAATACAAACTCAAAGAAACACAATGATGTTGCCGTCATTCTTGAGCACATCGAACTGCTCGTTGAGTTGCACGAAGAGCAAAATGGCACTGATGTAACGGCGGAACAAGAGACTCTGCGAAGAAAACAGGAAAGCGGATTTAGAGAATTAGAAAGTTTGATTAACTTAAAATTCAAAGCGCTCGAAAGTAAACTTGATTCGCTCTCAAAATCATTCAACGACCAATCAAAAGTCCTTGAAACTAGCGGCGTCTACGATCTTAAATCAGCTGACTGGTTATTCCAGGAAGACAAGAAACAGGAACTCGAAACCAATTTGGCTTCCGTCACTGAGCAAATCACCGAAAAAACTGAATATATCATCGGCTCTTTTGAGACTCGATTTGAAAACGTTCTTCAAGACATGGGGGAGAAGTTTTCAAAATTGATTGAGCAAGCCGAGCCGGGGGAACAAGACTCGGTCGAAGAGGATGACAACACTTCGCAGTGGGAAAAGCAAAAAGAAGCCATGCTCTCAAAATATGGCATCGACTCCGATTATCGCGAAACAGACGGTACAACTACTTCGCCGATTACAAAACCGACTAGCCCAACTAAAGTCCAGAAAAAATCAACGAGTCAACCGGCATCACGAACTCCGGTCGAGCATGAAGACTCCGCCGATATCGATGCACTAAAATCTGAACTCAACGAAAAACTCCGGGAAGCCGAAATCGAGCTCTCCATTGGCAGAGCCAAAATTAGCCAACAACAGGCTGAAATTGCTTCTCGCCAAGTCGAATTAGAGCGCCGAAGCGAAGCGCTTGAATCGAAACTCGCAGCCTTTCCCGATGGGCCTGCTCGCAAGACTGGTTTCCTCGACCGATTAACTCGGCACCTTCGCAGAGACTAAGACGAACTCGCGTCGATTTGAATTGCAAAGTCAGTTTTCGTTGATTGACACCGAGTTACCTGCATTCTCCGCCGAAGAACAGCTATCAAGCTTACCGCTAGCACGAGCAGCAGTCGCGCTGAACCAGTTCGAAAATTCTCTCCAAACTCTAGATACACGGGGAGAACTTCATTTGGGGTTGTCCCTCGACCTTTCTTTTTGGTATTCCAACTTCGCCAAAAACGTCCTGTCTCTGTGCGCCAGAATCGAACTGACGTTCAAACCAGATTCAATGCGGCGTTGGCCAACAAATTAACGGCATGGAAGCCGACGAGTGTTTTGAACGAACGGATTTACCTGATCCGCCAATCAAAATTGGTGCTCGGTGCGACATGCCAATATTTCCCAAATCGAGTCTGCTATTTCAGCAGATTCACGATGGAAACAACAACATGTCCGAATCTGAAACCACACCGGAAATTGGCCCTCGGTTTACCAAGGCAACCATTATCCGAATTTCGGCGGTGGCGTTTTTCGTCACCCTGGGGTCGGTCGCCGTTATTCAATCAATGAAATACGTATCATCTGGTTCGAACGAAGACCCCAGCCAACTAGTATCGGATGCTGAAAGTCCGATCTCAGATAGCGAAGCTCTCAACGAGGAGACGAATCCCAGCAAACCTCCTTCCGCATTTAAAGAGCCCGCGAAGTCGGCCGCGAGTAAGAACACTTTTGGCACACCCAAAAACGTCGCACCCCTAACCGGAAAACCAATTTCACCCGGCCTGGTTAAAACAACACCACCCCCAATGTCGTCGTTCAAGCCAGCGTCACCTCCCCTCCGCACGAGCGCAACCCCTTTGAACGCTCCTGCAAAAGGAGTCTCAGTTGATACGAAAAAACCACCAAGCAACTCTGGCTCTGGGTTCAATGGGATTCCTTTGGTAAAAGCCCCACCTCAAGCCAGTCCGCCCGAACGCTACGCATCCAAGGGAGCCCCGCTGCCGTTCTCAAATCCGAGCCGCGGTTTTAAACTGTCGAATACGCCAGATCAAAATTTGGCGGCCACAAAATCCGCGCCGAAGCAAACTGACACAAAAAAACCGGATCCATTTAAAATCAAAACTCCCCCTCAAAAGGGAAGTAACATCCTCGAGGCTACAACAAAGCCACCGGCATCGTCCAGTAATTCAGCCTCACGTTTACTCGACCAAGTCACCGCCGCAGCGCCTTCGACGCGCCTTACCCCCCCACCCTTGGCAGGTGGGTTTGCGAAACCAGCACCAGCTAACAAACCAGTTGGCCAACCAACTGCGAAGTCTTTTGCCCCGCCAGCCAATCAGCCTTCTCAACAAAAACTGACGAACTCGCAAACACCCCAAACAACTACGAATGATCCCGCGCTTCCCAACATTGGATCCTTCAATAATCGCCCCCGACCAACCAAGAATCCTGCTGCAATCACGAACAGCAGTCAAGCCAAACCAGCACCGACAAAACGTAGCACGAATCTGAACAACAAGTTCCCGGGATCAGAGGCACCTAAAGTACCAGCCGCCTTTGCCTCACAACCCTCTTTGGGCAAAACGCCAACACCAAACACTCAGCCGTTTGGATCGCCTCAAAGGAAATCGGAAACCGGGCAACTAGGAACTGGCCAACTGGGACCGCCGCCAGGACTGACATCACAAACAAACCCAATCCGTGCTCAAACGCCAAAGGCTTTTGCACCAAACCCTACCTCTTCCAACCCTCTTCCGAAGTCCAAACGTTCATCGCTCACCGGAATGCCATCTGCCTCTGCAGCAACTTCAGTGCCGCGACTGACACGAGACACTCCCGGAGATCGACAGCTTGAAGGTATTCAAGCACCATCCTTAACGATTGAGAAACTATCGCCCGTTGAAATCCAGCTTAACCAGCAGGCATCTTTTGAAATTATCGTCCGTAACATCGGTCGCGTAACTGCAGAGGAAGTCAAAGTAGTCGACCAGGTGCCCGTCGGGTGCGAATTCGTCGGAGCGACCCCTCAAACTCAACCCCAGGGAAAACTGCAGAGCCTCAGTTGGAATCTCGGAACGCTGAGGCCCGGGCAAGAGAAAAAAATCACGCTTCAATTGAAACCAACACAACCGGGGGAGATGGGCAGTGTTGCCCAAGTCACATTTGCAACGCAGGCCTCCATGCGAACCTTGGTTACCAAGCCTGTCCTTGAAATTGTCCACCAGACCGAGGCAACTCATTTAATTGGGGACCGTGTTATCCTCGATGTGATCGTCATCAATAAAGGGGATGGTCCTGCCAAGAACGTCCTGATTCAACAAAAAGTACCAGATCAACTCGAATTCCCGGATGGCCTGCCAAACGCAAGCCGGGGGATTGAATATGAAGTCGGCACATTGATGCCCGGCAAATCACAACGTGTGAAACTGGCTCTTAAGGCAGCTAACATTGGCAAAATCCAAAGTGTCATGTACGCATCGGCCGAAGGTGGTCTTCGCGCTAAACATGAATTACCTATTGAAGTCATCGCCCCCGAACTTGTAACCCAAAGTTCAGGTCCGAAAAAACGATTTTTGAAACGAAGTGCCACACATGAATTCCGTGTCGCTAATCGAGGCACGGCAAATGCCACCAACGTACAACTCATCGCCAAACTACCGAATGGACTTCGCTTCGTTCAAGCCAATAACCAGGGACGATATGACTCCAATGGCCATGCCGTTTATTGGAGCCTCGCCGAGCTTGCACAAAATGTTGAAGCCAAAGTAGAGCTGAAAACGATGCCGGTCGACGTTGGAAATCAGCCGATCACCTTTGAGTCCTCTGCTGATTTAGATATTAAATCAGCCTTAGAGCACGACCTCTCCGTCGAGCACCTAGTGGATGTTTTCTTTGAAATTGACGATGTCATTGATCCCATTGAGATCGGTGGTGACACCAAGTATCGCGTTCGAGTTGTGAACCAGGGTACCAAGGCAGCGACCAATATTCGACTTCAAGTTGATTTCCCGGCCGGGTTAACACCCACCTCAGTCAACGGCTCATTGCGCCATGCTATCCGCGGACAACAGATTATTTTTGAACCAATCAACAGCATGAATCCAGATGACGAACTTAGCTTCATGATCAATGGGCGAGGCCAATCGGTTGGAGACCATCGAGTCGTCGTGAGCATGCAAACCGACGGGCGAACTTCACCGGTGTCCAAACAGGAGTCGACCCGCGTCTATTCCGATCAATAATTGGCTCAAATTAGGCTTAGAACCACTTTCCAGTCTCAGAAGGACTGCGAATTAACTATCCCAGAATGCCTGTTCTCAGCTCCCAAACCAAGGAAAACCGGCGAGATTTCCATTAAATCCTGCTCTTGGCCCCATTTCGCTGGGTTTCATGCTCGAAAAACCGCGTTTCCTTGAAAATGAGCCGTTAATCTTATGCTGATGTTCTGGTAGACTTACCGATTCGATTTTTGCCCTGAAAGCTGATTTATTTTTGAGTTGGAGAATCCGTGAGACGCCCCCTAATTGCCGGCAACTGGAAGATGAACCTCAATCGCGCTGACGCCGTTGCGCTCTCTAGCGACCTCGTAAATGCAGAAAAATCGAGCGAAGTCGATGTTCTGGTTTGTCCATCTCACATTTACCTTGATGCCGTTTCGGCAACCCTCGGTGACTCAGGTATTTCGCTGGGAGCCCAAGACGTCTATTTCGAGGCCGGCGGAGCCTTTACAGGTGAGATTAGCACCGGAATGCTCGGCGATGTTGGATGCCAATTCGTAATTCTCGGGCACAGCGAACGACGGCATGTCATGGGTGAAACTGATTCGCTCATTAATAAGAAAGTCAAAGCGGTTCTCGAAGCAGGACTCACCCCTGTGCTCTGCGTTGGAGAACTGCTCGAAGATCGAGAAGCAGGCAACACCGAAGCGGTCGTTAAGTCTCAATTTGAAGGCTCACTTGCTGACTTGAGTCCCGAGCAAGTTCAAAAAACCGTTATCGCCTACGAACCCGTCTGGGCAATCGGAACCGGCAAAACAGCGAGCCCCGCACAAGCCCAAGAGGTTCACGCTGACCTTCGCAAATTACTGAACGACCGCTATAATTCCGAGACTTCCGAACAAGTGCGGATCCTCTATGGCGGAAGCGTGAAGCCAGACAATGCAAGCGACTTGATGTCACAACCGGACATCGATGGTGCTTTGGTCGGCGGTGCATCTTTGAAAGCAGATGGATTTACCGCGATCATTAATGCAGCCAACCAAAACGTCGCCTAAAGTGTCAACGTGGTACTGCAGTACTGAGCGACAAACGAGAACACAAACAAATCACTAGACAAATCACCTTGGGTGGTACGAGAAATTAATATGACTTTGGCTCAATTCCAATTAGTTGAAAACTCCTTACTGTTGTCTGAGTTTCGGTTCGGACTTTTCGTAATGGAAATTCTATTGTTCATGTGCTCGCTGTTTTTAATGGCGCTCGTTCTTGTCCAACGAGGAAAAGGTGGAGGTCTAACAGGCGCCCTCGGCGGTATGGGAGGCCAAAGCGCGTTCGGCTCGAAAGCCGGCGATGCGTTCACAAAAATTACGATTGTAACGGCGGCACTTTGGATCTTCCTCTGCATGATGACGATCGCTTTGTTCAACCCTCCGCCGTCACCTGCTTCTACCCTCAATAATGATCCAATTCTAAGTGGAACAATGGGCGGGGAAAACGAAGAAAATACTGAATCAAACAGCGAAGAAGACGGGGAATCGAACACCGGTGATTCGGCTGCAGATGGCGAAAAGCCTGGCGCACCGGACAAGGGTGAATCGGATGGAGAAAATACGGACTCCGAACCGGCGAAAACCGAAGCCGCAACTCAGCCAAAACCCTCGGGCACAACTACCGATACCAAGTCTGATGTTGAAGAAAAGTAATCGTCTAGCGACTGCCGCGAATTCCTCTTGAATCGCGGAGCACTCGATATCTTGAATTTCAACCCGAATACGTTTTAGCGATACGGGAGTCTGTTTTGTTACTTAGCATGACCGGCCACGGACAGGCCTCCGTCCAAAATGACCACGTCCGCGTTGTGGCCGAACTCAGAACCGTCAACAATCGGTTTTTGAAAACGTCGATCAATTGCGATCTCGATGCCGCTCATCAGGCAAAACTCGAAGCGCTGGTTAAGCAGCACGTTCATCGAGGCAGCGTCAATCTGCGGATCAATTCACAGATTCTCGGAGGAGAATCAAATTATCAACTCAACGCCGATGTAATTCGCGCCTACTGGCTGCAACTTTCAGAGATTGCCGGCTCGAATCAACCAATTAACGTTGAGTCAATTTTGAAATTGCCGGGTGTCGTCGCCGACAATGTTCGTGACGACCAAAATGAGCGAGTCTGGCCGGCGGTCGAGCAGGCTACCACAGAAGCCCTGGTGCAGCTAAACAAAATGCGTGAACTCGAAGGTTCCGTGATGCAGAAAGATATGGTTTCTAATTGCGAAATCATTTCAACCAACCTGGAATCGATCAAATCACTCGCCCCTCGGGTGATCACCCATTACTCAAAAAGAATGACCGAGCGAATCAACAGCCTGCTCGAGACACACGATACGTCAATTGACGCAACGGACATCGTTAAAGAGGTTGGTGTTTTCGCAGAAAAATGTGACATCTCAGAAGAGACCGTTCGACTTGGATGCCACATCGAGCAATTCAATAAATTAATTCAAGAGGATTCCAGCAACGGTAAGAAACTCGACTTCCTCGTTCAGGAAATGCTGCGAGAAACGAACACAATTGGCTCCAAGGCGAATGATGTGGACATCGCGAACCACGTCGTAGAGATTAAGACATGCATCGAGCGAATTCGAGAAATGGTTCAAAATGTCGAGTAGCACCATGTCACAACAAAATTCAGACAACCAACTGCCCACGGACGCCCAACTGGGGAAATTGATCATCATTTCCGGTCCCTCTGGAGTGGGAAAGACCACCGTATTGAAAAGCTTGTTCCAAACGTGCGAATTGCCATTGGTAGCGAGTATTTCGGCAACGACGCGTCCCCGACGAACCGGGGAAACAGACGGGGTCAGTTACTACTATCTGTCGCCCGAGCAATTTGAAGAACATCGGGAAAATGGGGATTTCCTAGAATGCTGTGAGGTTTTCGGCTACGGTCACTGGTACGGAACACTCGAAGCCCCAGTTACCACTGGCCTTCAAGCCGGAAAATGGGTAATCTTAGAGGTTGACGTCGAAGGTGCTGCTAAGGTCTTGAAACACCACCCCGACGCAATCACAATCTTCATTCACCCAGGCAGTCTGGAAGAACTCGAACAGCGACTGCGTGGCCGGGGAACAGAATCCGAAGAGGTTCTGCAAAAACGACTCGCCGTTGCCAAACGGGAACTCGACGCGTCATCCTCATATCAACACATCGTTACCAACCAATCGGTCCAACAGACCGTCAACGACATTTGTAGGTTGTTGCAACAAGCGGAGAAAAACTGAATGTACGACGCACTAAAAGAAGAAGAAATCGTCCGCAAAGTCGGCGGTCGTTTCAAGTTATCAACATTGATTCAAAAACGGATGGTCCAACTTAACCAAGGGTCTCGACCTTTGGTTGAAACAAAATCGCAAGACAAAATGGCGATCGTGCTTGAAGAAATCCTTCAGGATAAAATCTATCTGGATACCACCGACAATCTTCGCAGCACCGGTTCGCCTGATGTGCCGGACATGCCTGAATTGGATCTTGACGATCTGTAAACCGCCGACAACAGTTGCAAAGCTAGTTTTCGGCGAGTGATTGATGTTCAGCCCCATGGTTGCTTGACGTGCTAGACACACAAGCAACCGCCCGGGCAAACAAGCGCGAACAAAAGGGGTCACCTTATGGCCGGAAAAGAAATCATCATCGCTGTCTCCGGCGGTGTTGCAGCCTTTAAGGCAGCCGCACTCGTGAGCCAATTAGCGCAGCAGGAGCATTGTGTCAAAGTCGTGATGACAGATTCTGCCCAGGCTTTTGTTGGGAAGGCGACGTTTGCCGCGCTCACGGGAAATCCAGTCGCATCGCAAATCTTCGATAGCCGGTTCCCCCTTGGTGCTCATATTGAGCTGGCTCGCTCCGCCGACCTCTTGTGTGTCGCCCCAGCAACGGCAAACTTTATGGCAAAAGCAGCAACTGGAATCTCAGATGACTTACTAAGCACGCTCTACCTTTGCTTCACTGGCCCCGTGCTCGTTGCACCCGCAATGAATTGTGAAATGTGGGACAAACCAGCGGTTCAGCGAAATTACCAACAGTTAGCTGCAGATGGAGTTCAGTTCATTGATCCGCAAGAGGGCTGGCTAAGTTGCCGCACCCGAGGAATTGGCAGAATGGCATCTCCCGAATCAATTGCAGACGCCATCAACGATCGTCTTTAACCCCACCTGTTCACGCAACCAGCCGCCGACGGCGGTTCTAAGCTCGAGTCTACAAGACCCATTTGAATAGAAGCTTCCATGGCCCGAATCCTGATAACCTCCGGACCCACTCGACAGTACATCGATCCGGTCAGATACATCAGCAATGCGTCGAGCGGCCGCATGGGCTGCTGTTTGGTTGAAGCAGCAATTTCAGCAGGGCACGAAGTTGTTTTAGTCAGTGGGCCAGTCGATATTCAATACCCGCCCGAGGCAGAATTGTTTTCGGTCCTAACCACAGAGGATATGCTCGACGCGGCCACCAAACTATTTGCAGATTGTGACGGAATGATTGGCGTCGCAGCGCCTTGCGATTACAAACCGATTGAAGTTGCCGACCACAAAATTCGTAAAACGGGGGAAGCCCTCGAGTTAAAACTAATCGAAACCCCCGACGTTGTTGCCTCGCTGGGCGCGAACAAGAAACCCCATCAGTGGACGGTTGGCTTTGCCCTCGAAACAGAGGACGCTCGCTTTAGAGCAATCACAAAATTGCAAAAGAAGAATTGCGATCTTGTCGTTCTCAACGGGCCAGCCGCAATCAACGCCGCTGACAATGAGGTTGAGATCATTGCTCCCGATGGGACAGTTATCAGATCAATCAAAGGCCCAAAAACAACCGTCGCAAGCCAAATCCTCTCCGTCATTGAGAAACAACTCATCCTCAACCATTAATCACTCGCAATTAATTCTAAATGCAAGGTGAAGGAACGTCTATCTTCCACGGGCATCGCAGGCTTCGAAACAGATGTGCAGCGCAAAAAAAAAGACCCCGGACGGGGTCTTTCAATGCTTTGATACTCGACTGATTTAAACTTCGCCCATTCCATCGGTCTTCCAAGGGAAGTCGTTGGGGAAGTCGCCAAAGGTGTTTAGCTCTACAAACATCAACACAGTTGCCGCGGAAACACAGAGAAGTGCCACCAGCAACATCGCGTCGAAAACCGTCAGGCCGCTAAGGAATGACTTTTTCTCTTCACCATCCTGATCGGTTTCCTCTGAGGTCAAACCAACCTCATCAGATTCGGAACTCTCAAGATCGAGTTCGCTTACCAGTTCTTCATTTTCTTGGGGGATATCAGACATAACCAGCTCGAACTATTTAGAGAATTCATTCGCGTTGACCGAAAACAAGATCGCAGCAACCACAAGGAAAATGAACGAGAGGATCAACATCAGTGAATAGATACTGAAACTCTGTTTCCGATAAGAAGGTGACGAAACGACAGGCTCGTTCGAAACAAAACCCTCTTGCTCGTTTTGCGGTGCCTCAAACTCGTCACCGAATTCAGAATTTACTAGTGACATGATCGCCCTCCCGGACTGTATCCAGGTTGAAATCAGGGTTGATTCTAACCGCAGCTAAATCTGTTTCCGTTTTAATAACGGTCCCTTTTCCAACGAATCGATCTTTGCGGTACACATCTAGTTCGTGTCCAACGCGAAGGCCGTCATCAGTACCTAGACTAATCGCGAACAATCCATCTGACGAAGTCTTGACAACCAAACCGTCAAGTTTCGGCACAATGTGATCAGTCAGTGAGTTCACTGTTAAACCGTTACGATCAAGGACCTTCTTTGACTTCGCAAGGTTCGCAACCAAATCCATTTCTTTTTTCTTCAACAACTCGATCTGATTCTTAATTTCGAAAGACTGATTTGTCAGGTTTCGAACTAGCGAGAACTGAGTCGCAATGTCGTCAACAAGCTTTTTGTTGTTGGCTCTAAGGTCAGCGACTTCAATATCCTGATCGGAAATTCGCTTTTGGGCTTCTTCGAGTTCATCAAGTTGTTTCTGGCTTTGCTCTTCAACGACACGAAGCTCAGATTCTTTCGAATCTCTTGAAGCCGATAGAACTTTGAGTTGCGATTCGAGTTGTGCGAGTTGCATCGCGCGACTTGCTCGCTCCGCAGCCAGCAATTTCTCTTTGTCGCTGGTATTCGACTTAGCTTCGATTAGAGCGTTCTTGTAGTTCGCAGCTTCACCGTTCTTTTCAACAGCGATCGCTTTCCAGTTTCGGTGAGTTGCACCCACCATCAGAGCAATTACTAAAAAGCAAATACTCATGAAGAAAATCAAAAGCGTAAATATTTTGCCCATCAAGTTCATCAAGACACCTCGTTGTGGCCTTAAAGTTGACCAAATTGGAAAGGACTAGCTGACTCTTCGACTCAACCCAAACTAAATTGCGAGTCTGCAGTTCACTGTAAAATACACCGAAAGCAACCAAAGCAACTCTCGCTGTAAGTCAACCTGGCACGCAAAACAGCGGGCTGTCGACTCATAAAAGTATACTTCCATGAGTTTTAGCGTGCCAATTCTTTTGTTGAAATATCGACAATTCTTACGAATTCCAGCATGCTGCGCTCACACTTGTACCATCGACCATCCAAGACACATGGTTTGCCGAAACCGACGCTTTGAGCCAAATTTGGGGGACTCCCACCCCACTGAGCGGATTCGCAGGACTATCTTACTTGACCGTCAAAATCGGTTTTATCTGGCAATCGGCATATTCGATTGCCTAGCGTCGATTTGCCAGCATTCCGATTCCGATTCCGAATCGCCGATATGCTTTCGTCTCTGCTTCTTGCTTATGTTTCGAATTCCTGCCGTCTGTTTGAGACTTACTTTGGCGACCGAAAAACATCTGAGTAGGCAAAGAATAGAGAATCCGCAGCGTCAAACAAATGAACCAGCAACGCAGCCCTGGCCCACATTCCGTTCCTTGCTTGGCGGAAGTACATCGCCCGTGGATCAGAATCGATACTGGTCGGTATCTCACCAACGACGCTGTCTCGCGGGAAGGGGTGCAGGATGGGAGCGTAAGACTTCAAGACTCCAACCCGTTGAGGGGAGAGTAAAAACGGATTCAAGTCGATTTCGGCAATTTCCTGTTCGGTATCCTTCGAATTGTGTTCCCGTTGAATTCGTGTCATGTACAAACAGTCGGTCTGCCCGAGTACACTTTCCCCGTCGATTTCCGCATCGAGGCTGTTAACTTCATAGAACTCAACACCCATCATTTTTAGCCGCTGCCTAAGTTCTTCATCCATGACTAGGACGTCATGCTCCGGTGACACAAATATCATTCGCGTCCCCTCATATTGAGAAAGAACGGTAGCCAGCGACCGAACTGTTCGCCCACGGCCAATGTCTCCGCAAAACGTATAGGTTTTCTGACATGGCCCGCAGATCAACGCTGGAAACGAACGTCGCAACTCATTCAATCGAGACGGGCGGCTTTCAGAGTTTTCGTCGAAGTCAAATGTACGAATAATTGTGTACATATCCAACAGCGCCTGGGTCGGGTGTTCATCGCTTCCAGCACCGGCGTTAACAATTGGAACCGACCGCCGTTCTTGCCGCTCCAAATCACTCATCAAATAAGCACAGCATTCAGCAAAGTTGCTAATTTGGGATCGCATAATGATCACATCAAAATAGCTACTAAACATGCGAATCGAGTCCATTCTCGATTCCCGCTTGACCTCTGATGAGGTTTTGGGGTCGCGGACCTCATTGCAAGAGAGACCCAAAATTTGACAAGCAGCCATGAAAGAGAGGAACGTACGCGTTGACGGTTGAGTGAAATACAGCATTGCTCGTTTGTGAGCCAATAGATCACGCAACCGGCGATTTCCCTCCGGGTTACGACTAAGACGGCGAATAAGATCCGCCGAGCGACAGAGTTTTTCCAATAATTCGGGAGTCAATTGCGAAGCCGCAATTAAATGCTTCAGGCGGCCATGTCGCTGAAACTCAAGATTCTTTTCCTGTACCGAGCGGGACAGCAATGGCTCAAACTCAGAAAATTCCTGCATGTTATCTCATTAATAAAGAGACTGATCACTTACTCAAATCGTATCTTTTTTTAAAAAATATGAAACCGCTGCCCCGTCAAAGTCCGTCGAAAGAAACGATTTAAGTACAGTGAGGACGAATTGACATGCTTTGGATTAAATAAAAAAGCGACGTGCCAATTAACACGCCGCTTAAAACTTACTTATTGAAAACAGTGTTTTTCATACTCTGGTAACAAGTAGACCGGTTCGCAGACTGCTAACCTCCGACCGATGATACTTTTGACCGCAACGCAGCATTTCGATCAACCATTTTCTGCTGGGCTGTTTTGATGCCAACCCGAAGGCCGGTATCGACTTGCGAATCGATATTCTCGCCCGGCTTCAAAACATCCTGAATGACGATGTCAGCCTTCACTCCCACGCGACTAATCGCCTGTCCAGTCGGAGAATAAAACTTAGCCGTTGTTAGCCGAACACCTCCACCCGAAACGTTTAACGGGAAGATACCCTGAACACTTCCCTTACCGTAGCTCTGGTTACCCACAATGGTACCCCGCTTGTTGTCACTGATTGCAGCAGCAAAGATTTCGCTGGCACTGGCAGAGTTCTCGTCGACAAGAACAACCAATGGCACATCCCACGTTCCCGAAAGATTAGCTGTGTGGACGAAATCTTCCATCGGGTTTCTACCTTTCGTCGAGACGATCACCCCTTTTCGCACAAACCGATCCGCTACCTCCACGGACGCGGAAAGCAGTCCACCTGGATTGCCACGCACATCGACAATCAATGACCGCATGCCTTGAGCCTGAAGCTTCCACAATGCCGCATCAAAATCCGCAGCAGTCGTCTTTTGGAAATTCGTTAACTTGATGTACCCGACACCCGATGCTTTATCTACGAGCCCGACCTGATCGACGCTGGGAATGTCGACCCGACGCCGCTGGAGGCGTAATGTCTGTATCCCGTTACCCCGATCAAGACTGATCAAAATGAAAGAACCCTCAAGGCCACGCATCATATCAGCAGCGCGATTGCTGCCAATTTCAGAAACCTTCTGGTTATCAACAGCAACGATTCGATCACCCTCAATAATCCCACCCATCCCGGCGGGGCCCTTGGAGATTACGCTGACAATCTCTAGGTAATCAGCTTGCGTCCGCAACTCAACACCCAACCCTACGAAGTTACCTTCGATCTGTGACATCGTTTCGCTGTATTGGTTGCTGGACATGAAGGCAGAGTACGGATCAAGAGCCGAAATGGCTCCGCAGACAAATTCGTACATCACTGACTGAGAACTCATGCCACATTGCTTATTCAAAAAATCAGCGGTTTCTCTGGCGACAGTGAACGCATCATTTCTGGTTCGGACAGCAACATTACTCAACCGCTGCTCCGCCTGTAAATAAACCTCTAACGAAGCCTCTTTTGAAATGGTCGGTAGATTGATCTGGCGAAAACCATCCGACTGCATCGCTACTTTCAAACTGGTCAATCCGTAGTTGACGATGTTCGCCCAATTAGGTTCATCAACGTAGTAAGACTGGATTTTCAACAGTACTTCTGCGTACACGTTCATCGAAGTGTTCGCATCCGTTGACTTAATCGTCTTGATAAAACTGGTATCGGCGTACCGCCTATCTAGGTCAAAATGAATCCGTGCGAAGGCTCGCTTGAGCTGAAGAGTCCGGTCATCAGGATTTGCCTTCAAAGCGTTTTGATAAAGAGCGAGTGCTTCCCCCCACTGCTTCTGGCTTTCAAAAACCTCTCCCTGCTGCTGAACAGAATTGCCAACGCTGGGAGTTTCCGCAGAGTCAACCACCGACGTTTTCGGTTGGGCGGTAGACTGAGCCTGTAAACCATGGGTCAGCAACGCACTCCAAAGGAATACAGCTAATACAGCACAGGGCACCTTAAATCTCCCGAGCAAACGCGCTCGGTTAGCCAGTAACAAATAATCCATTCTCAATTGCCATCCTTCGAAGGTAACCCGGATCCTTCTGCTTGCTACTTTGAATTTGGGAGCGAAGCAAACAGAGTTCTGAGTCAAACCAGAAAACGGCCAAAGCGAGTGTCCAACAGTGGAGCAAAAATCGACTACAAAATGGCCGCTAAAAAATAGACCACGGTTGTCCATTGGTCAAAAATTTTGAACCAACTTTTACCGGCGCGATCCGCAATATCCATGTAGGTTAAGAAAAGCGTTACGATGACAACGATCTGTCAAAATGAGACGCTTATATTGAGTTGCGGTTCATCCCTGTCACAACGCTTACGAAACTTGTTCGTTTCTTGTTCAAAAAAGGTTGTTTAAAAAAATCCAACCACAAACTGCCACTTCGATCAGCCTAAACCATGAACCAATCGACAGCCTCAACAGATGCATGCTAATAGCATGTAAATACTACACACCGTCACATTCCAAAAACCTCTCAGCGCATAAAAAAACGCCCCGTCAGTGAGGGGCGTTACCGGGTTGATCTTCCGTTTGGAAGACAGCCGGATTGGTATATGGTTGTTCGTCTTAGGGAACCATGGTTCCCGATCCCAGCGGAGATGCCATCGACACGTTTGGAATCGGAACGGTTCCTGCTGCTGGTTTTGTTTTACGCCGCCGGCGTTTTGTCTTGGCCTGACTCCACTCTTTCGTTAACGCTTCAAACACCTCGGGAGACTCGTAGCGAACTATCGATTTCCCTTCCGCGAGCGGCCCAATCAATCCTCGAAACAAAGGCAATCCACGAAGCGTTAAATCGGTGCTACAGTCATCGATTCCCACTTGGTCGTGAAGTGTCGCTATTTGATCGAAATCTTCGAAGTCCTTGATTCGAAGCGATCCGTCGGACGCTCGCGTTACTACTCTTATCTGCTTATTCAACGACATATGAATCTTTCCTTAATCGGAGTCCGAGTGCGACTATGACATAACCAACGTTTGGTTTCCAGCGCCCCACTTGTCCGTTGATAAGGGGATTCGACTCCTTCGATTCACTGTGTATTTACAGTTATCGGGCGTGGCAGACGCAGGGTCTAGTCGTTTCGAGCTTAGGTGAATTTCACCAACAACCTACAGAATCGTTACATCCCGCACGGCTTTAATAAAAAGAAAAAGTGCCATCGAAGCATCCGATTATTACGGTTGCAACGATAAAAACGAGCAATTCACAAAGACATAAACTCAAGCTCGCTGCTGATCGGTACCAGCCTAAGGGAATCGTAGCGAGGCAGGGCTGACAATCAAGTCATTTACAGAAGAGGAAAACAACCGATGGATTACTTGCCAGAAATTCCAATGGTGCCAACCGTCTCTTTACCGCCAACATTTTTCAAGCTCACGGTCTCTCGCGTCACGAGTTCGTCAGGCCGTCCAAAATTCCGGTAGACCGTCACGTAAACTTTGCTCCGAAACTCAATGCGGTTATTGTCTTGTGCAAAGTAATCGACCTTCACGTCGTACTTGCCCTGCGGCGCTTTGACATTGAAATACATCTCCGGCCCAAAACCCGTGGTGATATCTGAACTAATTTGACCATTGGATCGTGTGCGTTTGTTTTGATAATTACACTGTTCCCCGGACGGCTCGTGGACGTGCAAGTCGACATCGGTCATATCCGTATTCCACCGAATCGTAATCAGCAAATCAGATTCGTCGAACTTCAAAATATCCTTCAGGGTTTTCGACCTTGCAGCGGCGAAGCGCTGAAGCGAGCTATTCAGTTTCTTCTTTTCAATTTGCCGCAACAGGTGCAAATATTCGGCTGAAACAATTTGCTTGAAGTCACTTCCGGTTCGCTGGAACTCGCCATTCAATGCAATTTCGTAATACACAATCGCCAAATCTGGTTTACCCAACTCTGCAAGGCAATGGCCGATACTCAAATAAATACTCCCCTCAAATGGCCTCGCGAGGGCAACCTTTCGCAATAAGTGATAAGCCTGTGCGGGACGACCCAACTGGAGCGCTGTATAGGCGACATCTCGAGCCACGACTAAATCACCGGGGCTATTTTCGACGAGAGAACTATAAACTTTGACGGCATCGTCAATCGAAACCACAGCACGTCTCTCAGCCTCTTTTTCAATTAAATCGTAGTTTAACTTTGATTGATTGAGACCTGCTAGATAGGCTTTGGGCAAACTATCTCGCGTCTCCAATGTGGTTTCGAGCGGTTCTGAAATTGCAGTTACCTCGATATCCTCTAATGCTAATTTAAGTGCCGTCGGCATTTTAAAATTCATGCCAGGCATACTTTCTAGACGGGTTAGCCACGCCTCTAACTGTGCTTTTGGCTCTGAAAGCTCAGAGTCAAATTGCTGCATTGCGTCCTCGACCACCTCATCCGCAGACTTGGTGTTAATAACGAACAGGTCTTCCTGAGGCTTAATATTAAAGGCCTCGTAATCGGCTTCGGTTTCCAGCATTAACAGCGAACAAGTATTTCCCGTGATTCGAAAATGCCTCGCATACGCGGCGGAAACATCAAACACACCGTCTCCAAGACTTTCTAATTGCCCTACAGCCACCTGACCGTACAAACGACTTGCAAGTTCAGATTCGATCTGAGTTGGTTTTAGCGAGAAGCTGTGAGTCTCGCCTGCCTGCTCAAATTCGCAATGCAAAGTCTCACCAACATTTCCACGCCCTACCATCAGGATAGACTGGCCTGGATAAACCCACTGAACGCGTCCAGCTGTCAAAATATCGGTTGCCCCGTCGACCACGAAGCCTGATAGCTTCCAGGGTCGGTTACGATGCCCACGCGATGCCTTGGCAATTTCACTTTCGTTAACCACGCTGAAAACCGCGCCGCCGGTTTGATCTGTAAGAAATCGCAGGCTCGCGATCGCTGTTCCCGTCAATCCTGTTTGATAAGCGAACAAACTTCCGAGTGATTTGGTTGCCAATGCAGAACCGATTAACCGCAAGTTGGTTTCACCCCAGGTAGCCGCACCATCACTCAACAAAAACAGGTCCGGTGCAATTATCTCCGAGTCCGCCCCATCGGCGAGCCAGGTGGCCTTCTTTATTTGCTCAATCGCACCATAAATATCGGTAGCGCCCTCAAGCGTAACTTCACTACAACGCTCCATTAATTGACGCACATTCTCCGCGTTATTATTCACCCATTCTTCTTTGAAAAAGTGCCCGTCAACATCGAACAACAAGACGTTGAATTGCTTGAGTGAATCTCGATTATTTTCCAGCGTCGCTTTTAACAGTTTTAGCCAAACATTGAATTTGTCAGGATTGCTACTCAGTGAAGTGTCGAGCATAAAAATACCACGTGAGTTTACAACCTTCGCGGTCACCGGAAGCTCCGGCGTAAATTGACACCCCCAAAATTCCCCCTGATGCGAAAGCAATGTCTCTTTTGATTTCTTAATCAGCAAACGAATTGGCTTTTCAGGTTTTTCATCAAATCGAAAGTGAAGTTGCTGGCTATCCTTATTTTTGATCTTTTCTGACTCCACCGATGGCTCGATCTTATATTTTGCCCCTGGAGTCGCCTGAACATTTAAATCCACCCGTAGCTTTCCTGTCTGTTCAGGCAACTCCAAGTCGTAGATCCAATCATCCCCCACCTGCTTCAAATTCACGTCATAACCAATCACGATTCGGTGAAGCTTTTTAGGTGCTAGTGGAAAAACGCGTGCATTGAATACACCAGCGCCCGCCCACTCTACCAACGCGGGGTCAACTTTTCGTCGTACCGTTTCTCGAAAAGCATGCGCTGCTTTTTCTTTTGGCACCATCCGCGATTCTTTTACGCGAATCCAATGTTGCTTCCGAGTCTGGCGAATATCGTCTGCTTTGAGAGAGACCCAATCACTATCTGACTCAAGAAACTCATCAGCTAAAGGAGCACCTTTGGAATTTAAACCATAGACACTCTCTCCGAATGCAAAGTAATAAAGCGAGGCATCATCGGGTAACCGTAACTTGAAATCTCCCTCAAGCTGTCGGTCTTTATCGTTGTAATAAAAGTAATCAAGCAATACCCGGGCTCGAAAACCATCGACCTGCACCTTTACCTGCATTCCTGAAAGATCCAGCTCCGTTTTGTCGCCAACCATTAGGCGGCTGGTGTTTGGGCTGGCTGCCACACGTTTCCAGGTCCGCTGCTTTGGTTTTGATTTCGCCAAATTTGTTTTATCTTTGGTCAGACTATTTAGCAAATTTGCTGCCGCCTCCGGCTTTGCCGTGGCGCTAGGCTCAACGCCTAAAGACATCTTCTTCTCTGATTGCGAGCTGTCCCCCTCGCCATTCTGACCCTCGCCGTTCTGACCCTCGCCATCCACACGACGGTCTCCAAACTGTTGCTCTTTCGCCATATCCTCGGAAGCATCCCCTGTCGCCGATGCCTCCTTCGCCAATCCGTTTTCACCGGCAAATGGCTCTAAACTTCTATTAAACTCCCGCAACGCAGTGTCAGGAAGCTGAGCAGCGACGGGGGGAGGAAAAGCGGCATCTCCAGCTCCGCTTCTGTTTCTCCCTGAAAAGTTTCCCCCTAAAAATCCTCCACCACCTGACCCGCTACTAAATCCCATCCCTCTTCCCATTTCAAGCTCAACGACATCATTCAAGCCTTCCTCTTCCTCTTTGCCAAGTGCCAGAGATCGTGACCTTTTAGCAACTGGCGCTTCAACTGCCATCTGGTCTGATTCGTCGCTGGAATCGAACCAGAGATCGGCACCTGAATTCTCCAGCCTCTCCGGTTCCAACGCTCTCATTTCCTGTCCAGTAGATTTCGCTGGAAGGGATGCGACGCGATTCTCTTGAGGATCACTAAAGAAAAATGCTCCTGCAACCAAAAGTCCCAACAAACTCGCTGCTAAAGCCAATGGCGTCCATGAACGCCCTGAGAATGCCGACGGTTCCACTAAACGATTCTCCGTTTTTTGCATCTCAATCAACTCGGCCCGTTGAGATTCGGTTAATTGGAGCGGCTCTTCCGACTGGTAGGCTGCGTCAAGCACCTCCGTCAGTTGGCGAATCCCCTCAACCGCTTCCGCCAACTCTGGCGAAGCGAGCACTGCTTGTTCGATCAACTTGTGTTCTGCAGGATCAAGTTCACCTAGTACAAAACTGGTCAGGCGAGGATCGTCATTATTAATCATGGTTCAACCTTAATTTTTGATCACACTCAAAACTTTGCGATCAGGATTCCGTGGAATCAAATGTTCTGTTCGAAAACTCAACTGAAAACGGACTTTGTCACTTCTCAAAAACACATCAACTTGCGGGCACCAATTTCTGTCTCAATTTTGCGATCGCAGTGTGCAGAACAAATCCCACGTTGCTGCTGGTTAATCCTGTCACTTCTGCGATTTCCTTGTAACTCAAACCCGCATTAAACTTCAGCCGCAACACCTCTTGTTGCCGGTCTGGTAACTTTGAGATTTGTGACATTAATCCAGTTGCGGCTTCTTGACGTTCCATTGCAGCACTGGGCTGCAATTCCGAGGCCTCAGAACTTTGTGCCAATTCATCTGCCAACTGATCTTCTGGTGCCAGTTTCATGCGACGCTCCTTACGACAAACATCAATGGCGCGATTCCGACAAACCGTAAACAACCACTGAGCAACGCGGGGGCGAATCTCATCATTCGTTTGACGACACAGTTGCAAAAAAGTGTCCTGAACGATATCTCTCGCAGATTCCAAATCACGAACGAAGTGTTGCGCATAGCGCAGCAGTGCCCCCTCATGTAGCTCGATCGCAGCGTTCACCCAGTCGGCCGAAGCGAGCTCCGAGTCTGCTAAACCCACTCCCGCTGAGATTCTTGCATCTTCCGAATCAGGTTTAATGTCATCATTCATAAAATGTTCCGTGTTATTTTTTCGCCATCAAAAAGCGAATCAGATCCCCGGTTCAATAGGACTACGAACGAACAATCGTATTCATAGGCTGTTTTTGAAAAAAAACTAAGAAAGCTCGAATACCATCATTTTACGCAAGAAATCGAAAACTGGTAATTACATCAGCAACATTCGGTCGTTTCGGCCGCTTAGTGCTCATCCCTACTATGGACGCGAATGGGCATCAGTGCTGTCAAGCTAAAAACCAAGGTAGTAGTCAGACCGCATAACAAAATTGCCAGCCCGAGAACCGCAAAGAGCGGCCCCATGATCCCAATCATCCCGTCTATCATTTGCTGGCTATTAACACCGACACATGCCAACAGAAATACGCTTACCAGCAAGATTCCTGCCACCCAAATAACGCCGCGGGACGCACCTTGATAATCACATCGACTCGGCGCCATATGGCTTCCAACACATAACACGAGATAGACAAAGGTCCAGAATCGAACCGTCGCTAAATTGGAGAGGGTCACGATTTCCGTAACGACCGCCACCACTGAATCCCAGACTTGCAGCAAGGAAGAGTCACCTGCCGTCAGGCGGGTCGATTCCGCAGCGTTAGCGGCGGCCTCCGGGTAGAATAGCCATAGCAAAATTGCCAATACCGCAGATCCCCCCATCAACGGAGCGATACCAATAAACAGGTTACCCATCTCCTGAAACCAATTGCCTGCTTCGAACGAGTGCCTTACATATCCCAGCCGCCCAGAATCACGATCTGGCTCAAACAGGGCAACATCATCGATTCGATGTCCAAAAACGCGGCACATGAACACATGGCTTAACTCGTGAACCGGCGTTCCCAGCCACCCCGTCCAAAGCACACTCTTCCAACCTAATCGCTCCGACATGCGTCGCTGAGTCATATATTCAAACCAGTGGATGACGACCGCAAAAGCCACAAAGGGCGTCAATAGAATCAATAATAGCTTGAACGACTCGACAAAAAGAGAAATTACACCTTGCCCCAAAACACCACTCGAAAGTGACCAGGAACCAGTTCCGACGATCGACAAGAATTGACTGATTTCGGAAGTAAAATTTCCCAACGGTTCCTCACAAAAAAAGGGTCTCTGTTAACTTAGACCAAGCTCTGTTAGTTTTAATCTTTCGGAGTATTGTGGACGATAGCAATAACGGAAGCCAACCCAAGCTTCACCGAAATTAATCACCCTTTTCAGGCTACTTCAGCAGCCAGACGCATGAACCAACTTCGACAGAAAATCCAACGAGATGAGTTAAAACCGGGAGAGGTCTTATGCGACCATTGCACGGCCAAATGCTGTCAATATTTTTCCCTTGCTATCGATCGCCCTGAAACGGCCCAAGCGTTTGGCTACATCCGCTGGTATCTGCTACATGAATATGCCACGGTGTTCACAGAAAATAATGACTGGTTCCTGCTGGTCCACAGTCCCTGCAAACACCTCGGCGAGGACTACCGTTGCGGCATTTATGAAACTCGCCCCCAAATTTGCCAGGATTATACAACCGTAAATTGTGAGTATGATGACGGCTATACTTTTGACCGCTACTTCGAAACAGCCGAACAGGTCGAAGAATACTCCAATGCCCGTTTCCACGACTACCGCGATTTTCGAACTCCCAAACCGGGTCTTCCAGTTATCCAATAAACTCCGCCTGCCCAGATTTCAGTTCAGCGTTTCACCAACTCCCCTTTCACCACGCAGATTTGCGATATGTCAAACCAATTGATCCAACCTCGAACGCTCAGCGGATTCCGGGACTTCCTTCCAGAAATGATGATTCCGCGGGAGAAACTGATGGAGACCGCACGAAAAGTGTATCGATCGTACGGATTTGTTCCAATCGATACTCCTACTTTGGAGCTATCAGAAATCCTCTGTGGCAAGGGAAGTGAAGAAACTGATCGGCAGATGTATCGGTTTCAGCATGGCAAGCGAGATGTCGCGATGCGGTTCGATTTAACTGTCCCGCTAGCGAGATTCGTTGCTCAACACCACAACGAGTTAGGAATGCCATTCAAGCGCTACCACATTGGTAATGTCTGGCGGGGTGAGCGGCCTCAAGCGGGAAGGTTTCGCGAATTCGCGCAATGCGATTTCGATACAATTGGAACCAACTCAATTGCCAGTGATATCGAAACGGTACTCGTCATCAACGACCTGATCCGAGCTATCGGTTTTGAGCAATTTAAAATCCGCCTAAACAATCGCAAAGTCCTCAACGGTATTCTCGAAAAGGCTAACCTGGCGGAGCACAGTGTTGCGGTCTTGAGAGCACTCGATAAATTACCAAAAATTGGCCCAGAAAAAGTCCGCTTGGAAATGCTGGAAACTACCGGTGCAGCCGATTCGTCAATCGACCAAATTTTAATGCTTTCTCAAATCTCGGGGACCAATCGCGAGATCATCCAGCAGCTTGGATCGCTCTGCGCGGGCAACGAACTTGCCGAGCAAGGACGCGAACAGTTGGCGGACGTCATTGATGCCACAGAGGCTCTGGGTCTGACAGAAAACAACTTAGAGATCGACGTCTCCATTGCCCGCGGTCTGGACTATTACACCGGGACAATTGTGGAAACGTTTTTAACCGACCTTCCGAGCTTTGGCAGCATTTGCTCCGGCGGGCGCTACGACAACCTCGCGCAACTTTATACCAAACAACAACTCCCGGGAATTGGTGCCTCACTTGGTCTCGACCGGCTACTCGCTGCGATGCAACAACTTGACTTGTTACCCAAAACGAAGACGACGGCTGAAGTCATGATTGTCCAGTTTGATAAATCCAAACTCAAGGAGTACCTCAAACTTGCAGCCGATCTCCGCAGTCAAGGAATTGCCGTAGAGCTCTACCCCGAATCAAAAAAACTAAATCAACAATTTAAATACGCAGATCGACGTGGTGCTCGAGCAGTCATCATTGCAGGTACTGATGAATTTGCCTCCGGCGTGGTGCAAGTCAAATGGCTTGCTGACGGTACGCAGACCGAACTCCCATTGACTGAAAATTCAACTGAAATAGCAGAATGGTTGATTAGCCGTTGCACAAAATAATGATCTTTATTTGGCAATCACGGATCCACGTTAAACCGTTTTTGCAGGTAATGGCGACTGAACGTCAAAGGAAACTACTTTTTCCGACCACCACGACCTGAGTTCGAGGTTTGTCAGAACCTCACCAATTAAATAAACTAGTGTTCACCGATCTAACACCACTTTGATTTCGACCGACGAGATTCCTGAATGTACGAACAAACTGAGTATTTATATGCTTATGGCTTAATTGCAGCCTTCCTGCTTTTGGGCATGTTAGTTGTTTGTATCCCTCGGCCTCGCAAAAAAGGGTTCATCGATCCGCAGCAAGCCGAAAAGGAAAAACGGCTTAAAACAAAGAAGAAAGCCCAGATGAAGGCGGTTAAAAAAACCCAAAAGGCGAAAAAGAAGCGAGCAAAGGCCAACGCTAAAAAGGTCAAAAGTCGTTCCTAATCAGTTTTTTGATTTCAGGCCAGACTTTTTGGGTCAGACGTTCGATTGATCTTTCATTCGTTTCGAGCGGAGCGCGAACCACCATACGCCCAGAAAAAAACCCATAACTCCGATGACAATCAACGGTCTTCGGTAATCCGTCGATGCTTGCGTTTGAAAGGCACCAAACGCAATGATTGCCCCCCATAAGATCAGCCCTGCGAATACGTAGAGAATCGCCTTCGACGATTTCGATTGAGGGTTCGTTAGTTTTTCTGGTTCGCTCATAATTTAGCCGGGTTGAATTTGACCGTTGCCCGCATGATACCAGCAAACCCGATTTCTCGCAGGGGATCGAATCGCAAGATCAGACGCCTCGTCTCAAAACAATTGATTTGCTTAGCCTTTCGGCGAAGTGACTAACAATAATTCACTTTATCAATTCCTGCGTTCGCAACTCAGCTTGACGACTGCGATTGTTCTTCAAGATTTCAACCGGCACAGAACCAATTGAAAAATGATCAGCAGACTGCAACATTCCGCGGACAATACAATCTCCACGAATCTCAGCTGGAATTGGAAGCGTCACTTTAAACGGCCCCGCCCCCACTGGGATCGTCTTGGTTACCCAAACCAGATCATGCGTCTTTTCGTACGTGCGCTGGTACTCTCTCAATGACTCGTTGCTCGAATCGTATTTCACCCGGCGACGTGGGCGCTCGCGAAACCGATCGCGAGGGTAGGCCAATTCAATCCTTAGGTCACCGGATTTTGGAGAAACCCCGGACACCTGCAATTGATTTTCGAGCGTTGGAAAGTGCTTCACTTGTAGTTCCAATGGATCCGGACGCTTCAGCCGAAGCAGTGGATCGCCAATCAGTTGAATCAATTGGGCATGTTCTAAACGTTCGAGATCTAAAAGTCGTGGAGCAGGACTAAATACTTGCCCCATTCCTTCGATCATTTCACGATATTTGGGATTGTTCGCACTCCCTTTTACCATTCGCTGCTTGGAGAGCAGGGCTAACTCACCGAGGGTTTCCACCTCACCGTGGAAATATTCATGAACCATTTCTAAAGACAACAAGCTCATCGCATAAGGCATCGTGACTCGACTCCCACAGATCGCAGCGATCGGCCCTCCATCCTGTCGCAACATCGTTTCCGCAAGGCAATCAACGGGGTGATCCATCGCTCCTGTATAGCAAGCCAGAAACAGGGCAATGGGACTGCCTTCCTTGCAATTGAGTTTACAGACCGTCTGATTGTCAAGAATCAAATGACTGCGATCAGGCATTCGCACACGATCAAGTGCCGTTCGACTGCCGTGGCCGATGTAGATCCAAAACAAACAACCCTCATTGAATCTCGATATTGCAACCTCCGAAAATCTCCTCGGATCTGGACAGAATGGGCTGCACCAACTGCCGTAGGTCATGCTTGTTTCATATTCACCCGGCACTAGGTCAGTAATAATTGTTTTCGTCGTCTGTTCAATCAGGCCGTCGATCATTGAGCCAAATCCACCAACGCCCGCGATAAAATTAATCCGCCGTTGCCACTGTTGTTTACGCGATGGGCTTTCGTATTTAATAATCCTCTCAATGTAATTATCAAGCTCAGCGACTGTGTCGAGCGGAATGCGACCGATAGAGAGGTCCGGCAAACCATCTGAATTCAAATCTGCATAAGGATTGTCGGTGGCAATTTCAGGATCGGATCCAAACAGGACATTAACCTTGGCCTCCACGTAATTCGTCGGCACAGCTAAGTTGTTCCGAACTTTCGGATCTCCAACATCTCCAACAATGAGAACGTGTTTCAGAGAACCAGATTTCGCAACCTGACTGATGGTTTGCTTAAGCGCCTCCACACTGAAAGGAGGCGTTATCATTTTAATTACATGCCCTTGCTTGCTTCGATAGTCACACCATTTGACCATCACCTGCTGAAATGGGGCGGGGCAGACAACTAAAGTATCCGGTTTCGTCTCAGGAACCTCACCCGCGATAGAGCAGGGCGAGAGACCCAAAATCGCAGCAATCGCAATGAAAACTAAGGAACCTGGAATTCGCAACATCGCACATCCGTTGTTGGGAAGGAATTTATGTCGGCG
>Ga0315330_10000245_pt1 | contig 32109 bp, 34 predicted proteins | sample M140m34915metaG_FD_203453 | JGI IMG/M metagenome (GOLD analysis project Ga0315330, IMG submission 203453) | Ammonia-oxidizing marine archaeal communities from Monterey Bay, California, United States - M1 40m 34915 | ecosystem: Environmental > Aquatic > Marine > Intertidal zone | place: USA...
ACGACAGCGGACCATAAGAGAGTTGGGCGCCTTTATATCGTCAGTGCAATCATTATGTTGCTGGTGGGTGTCCTCATCGATGTCATAGTTCGTATTGACCTCACATCTGGAACTGATTTTGTTGTTCTCGATGGAGACTCATTTGGTCAACTATTCGCGTTGTCACGTGAAACTTTAGTTCTCCTTTTCTTAATTCCAATTTTTCTTGGCTTCTCTATGTACCTCGTGCCATTGCAAATAGGCGCTGGGAATTTAGCATTCCCTCGAGCTGCAGCTGCTTCATATTGGGTTTGGCTTGTCTCTGCCGGGGTTCTGTTTGGTGCTTATATCGGTAACGGTGGACCTTACGGCGGTAACTCTGATCTAGTTGACCTTCATATGCTGGCCGTTGGAGGTTTGGTCGTCGGTCTCTTGATTGGTGCGGTCGTAATCGGCGCCACAGCTATGACAATGCGCTCTCCTGGCTTGTACATGGATACCACCCCGCCGTACGCGTGGTCAGCTTTGGTCACGGCGTCAATGCTTGTAGTGAGTCTGCCTGTGCTGTTGGGGCAACTAGTAATACTTTATATTGATCACCGATATGGACGAGTTTTCCTCGGCGGTAATTTTGGTATTTGGGAACGAATCGACTGGCTTTATCGAGCCCCTCAATTGTTCATGTATTCGGTACCGGTTCTCGGCATAGCAAGTGAAGTAGTGCTTGCTTCAGCTAAACGAAGAGTATTTGAGCCGTTAGCGATGTATTTCAGCATTGGTCTTCTAGGACTTTTTGGGTTTGGGGCGTGGGCGAATTTTGCCATAACCAACGAAGGCTCTGACATAATTGACGGCGCCGAAGGCGTTGTTCTTGTTGCCATGTATGGCGGAGCACTGCTTGCAATTGCAGGGCTTCTTGCCCTTGTTGGGTTCGCACTGATTCAAACATTAATGCAAAATCGTAAGTTGCCCGAAATAACGACCTCGTTATTGGCGTCACTTGGAGCCGGAAAATTTTTATTAACCGGAGCTTTATGCGGCTTTATCGGAGCTGCAGTTGACTGGTTGGAAATTGGAAATCGCGGAAACTTAGGTAATGCTCAACTCAGGATGACCACCTGGGTCACCGGTCAGCAATCTGTAATGATTTATGGAGCCGGTCTTCTTGGCGTCCTAGCAGCAGTTCATTGGTGGGCGCCGAAAATATGGGGTCGCCAGTTAAATGAGCTTCTTGGCAAACTAAACTTTTTAGTGATTGCAGGTGGGGCTTTTTTAGCGTCTGTGGGACCATTCTTGTCTGGGCTACTTACGGACCAACCTGATTTTGTGTATGAAGATCCGTCAATGACTTCAATATATTCAAATTTGGTGGATGACTCAGGTGCTGAAGGATTCAGTGCGCTTGGACTCGCAGGAACACTGATAGTGCTTTCTGGGGTGGCACTCTTATTACTTAACATGTTTGTTTCAATAACTCTGAAAAAAGGAATGGAAGCCACTGACGATCCGTGGTCTGGACAGTCACCGGAATGGTTACTTTCCTCCCCTCCTGCTATGGGACAGCTTGCAGAACTGCAGGACCTTAGCTCAGGTACACCATTATTGGACATTGCCGAGGCTGAGGAGGCGGCGTCTAATGGCTGATAACACACCAACTCTTGTTTCGGGAGAACCTCAGCGTCCGAGGGCCCAGGTTGTGGCGACGGGTTTTGCCATAGCTGCTGCCGCAATGATGGTTGCTGGCGCTTTAGGTATGTACATGGCTAGGCGCCACGCTTCAGGTATTCACCCTGGAAGCGAATGGTTAAATGGATTGAAGGTTCCTAACCCTCAGTTCGATTATGCTCTCCTCACTTTGTATACATCTATAGTTACTGCTCACTGGGCACTCTGGGCTAGTAGACGACGAGACACAGCCCATGCGTGGACGGCGATAGCAACTACAATTGTGCTCGGTCTCGGTTTTGTGAATATGGTTATTTATAGCCTTAATCGAATGGAATTAGAAATAGGTTCAGGGGAGTACCCAAACCTTGCATTCGCAACCACAGGGTTATCTTTGGCTCTAGTAGTCGTCGGTCTGATATATCTAGGTTTGATGGGACTTAGATCAGTAGGCGGAAGTGTTGGTCAGCATGGGAGCACGCCACTTGGCTCGGCAGTGTTTTTCTGGGACTTTGTAGCGGTCGCTTGGACTGTTACCTGGTACGCCGTATACGTGGTCAAGTAGGAGAACGATGCTCGGCATAGCAAGTAGATATTTCGCCGGCCGCATAGCGGTGGCCGCAGCGGCAGCAATAATACTCGGAATTGTGACTGGTCTAGATGAGACCGGTCACGTGGTGATGTTCGGAACGATAGTTCTAGGCACAGCTGCTGCTGCCTTTGCACTTTTAACTGCATTGGCGTTGTCCTTAGGGGACAATGACTCTATAGACCGTGAGCGATCTCACTCCTACCCGGCGACTCCTGCTTACTGGCCGGTTATGTCAGCTTTCGGTCTGGGACTTTTAATGGTCGGCCTGACAACAGATGGATTTATAGCAATTCTTGGGCTCGCAACTATTATTACCGCTTCGGTCGAATGGACTGTAAGCGCTTGGGCCGACCGGCTTTCGAAAGATCAGGTTGCAAACGCTGTTGAGAGAGACAGATTAATTGCTCCGTTCGAAATTCCTCTATATGGGGCGTTGAGTATTGCAATTCCGGTTCTGCTCATCTCGAGAGTCTTTTTGGCAGCTAGCAAAAGTAATGCGAGTTGGATTGCTTTAGGGCTTTCATCGCTAGTACTGGCATTCGCATTTGTGCTTTACGCTAAGCCGCAGATTCGGCGAGCTATTGTTGCTACGGCGTTAGTAGTAGCCGGAGCAGGCCTAATTGTTGCCGGTATAGCGTCGGCTGCGATTGGTGAACGAGACTTTCATCATCACGAAGAGCATCACGATGAAGACACAGAGCATGAGAGCGAGTCTGAAGCTACTGATTACGAAGAGCATTCTCAAGCCTCTAATCCCGCTAGGATTGAGGTTCGGTAATGTCTGGCTGGCATAAACGCGTTGAGTCGGCCAAGCTTCTAAAGAAGCGGAAATTTGCTAACGAGGTTCACGACACTGATATGGTTCAAAATCGATTCTTCTGCAACAGAAATCTACGATTTGCATTTCTCGGCACACTGCTTTTGCTCATCTCATCCTGTGCTTCAGGGCGTCTAGATCCTCTAAAACCTGTAGGGCAAAATGCTAAGGACATAGACGGGATAATGCGCCTGTCGGCCTGGATGGCAATAGCAGTTGGACTTTTTGTTGGCGCAGCTGTTATTGCTGTTATTTTCAAATTTCGAGTTCGGCATGACGATGATCCTGATGAGCTTCCAGAGCAGATACACGGAAATAAAAAAGCTGAATTGACATGGACTCTTATCCCCGTAGTAATGCTTTTATTTCTAGCAGTTGCGACCATCCCTTCAGTGTTTGATTTACATGACAAAGGCGACGGGCCAACGATCCAGGTAACTGGTCAACAGTGGTGGTGGCAATTTAGCTACGACCTAGACGAAGATGGCCAATCGGACATTATTACCTCTAATGAAATTGTGATACCCGTCGGTCAAGAAGTTAATCTTGAGATTACATCTAATGATGTAATTCATTCATTCTGGATTCCGCAATTGAATGGTAAAAAAGATGCGGTACCGGGACGAGTTCATCATTGGAGAATTAGTTCGCCAGTACCGGGAATTTTTTATGGAGAATGTACAGAGTTCTGTGGTTTAAGCCACGCAAATATGCAAATACGGGCTGTGGCGTTAGAACCTGCTGACTATAAAATTTGGCAGGAAAGCCAGATGGCCAAGTCGACGATACCAACTGATGAAACTGCTAAACGAGGGTATGATTTGTTTGGTGTTCATTGCATCAGCTGCCATGTCATAAACGGCGTTTATGAAGGTGCAGCAGGCGGCAACGCTAATTTAGCCTCCGGTGTCGCTCCCAACTTGACTCATCTAATGAGTCGCACCTCTTTTGGGGGTAGTCTTTTCGAGCTATATAACGAGGACCAGTCAGTTAACGTTGCTGATCTTCGCGAATGGGTTCGGAATGCGCCTGGCCAAAAACCTTCCCGACCAGAAAATCGGCAGGGAATGATGTCATTTGCTGAGATCCTGAACGGATCTGAACTCGATGACCTTGTTAGTTATTTACAAACCCTCGGCGGCAAACCGCCGTTGATGCCCAGCTGATCTGATATCCGCCCGTAGCGGCTTCTAGGAGACCCAACCTATGGCGATTACAGAGGAACCTCCTCTAATCCTTGAAATTGAGAGTGGTGAGACAAAGCCTTCTACTGGCGCGTTTGCTCGACCAACGAATGCAAAAGGTTGGAGGGCTTGGGTTTTTACCGTTGATCATAAAAAAATCGGCATCATGTACGGCGCAGTCGCAATGTTTTGGTTTTTGTGGGGTGGTATTGAAGCGCTCTTAATACGAAGCCAACTCCTAACTCCAAATGGAACAGTTTTAACTGCTGATCAATACAACCAAATCTTTACAATGCACGGCACCACAATGGTGTTCCTCGTGGTTATGCCACTTGCAGCGGCATTTGCTAACTACATTGTCCCTCTCCAAATTGGTGCCCGGGACGTAGCGTTTCCACGGATGAATGCCCTAGGACTATGGATTTTTGTTTTTGGTGGTATTTTCCTCAACCTAAGCTGGTTTCTTGGTGGCGGACCTGATGGTGGTTGGTTTGCGTACGCTCCAAATACCAGCGTGACGTTTAGTCCCGGCGCAGGTATGGATTTTTATGCGTTAGGTTTACAGATAGCTGGTATTGCGTCGTTAGTCGGGTCGATAAACCTGATTGTCACAATTATTAATATGCGGGCCCCTGGGATGACCCTTCTTCGCATGCCGGTCTTTACTTGGATGATTCTGGTAGTTCAGTTTTTGTTACTCTTTGCATTACCTGTCATAACTGTTGCTTTGGTGCTTTTGTCTATGGACAGAACATTTGATGCCAACTTCTTTAATGTCGGCATGGGTGCTGATCCGCTTCTCTGGCAGCATCTATTTTGGATATTTGGGCATCCGGAAGTCTATATTTTAATACTCCCATCTTTTGGTATCGTTTCTGAGACGCTTCCAGTATTCAGTCGTAAACCGCTCTTTGGCTATTCGGTGATTGTAATATCTGGCGCTGCCATTGGATTTATGGGCTGGGGCGTATGGGCTCACCATATGTTTGTATCCGGGCTTGGACCGGTGAGCGTTGCAGCGTTCTCGGCAACTACCATGTTTATTGCGGTCCCGACAGGTGTTAAGATTTTGAACTGGATAGCCACGATGTGGGGCGGCAAAATCACTTTTACCGTTCCGATGATGTTCTCAATATCACTCGTGTCTATGTTTACGATTGGCGGTTTGTCGGGAGTAATGCACTCGGTGGCGCCAGCGGACACACAGCAAACTGATACCTATTTCATTGTCGCTCACTTTCACTACGTACTATTTGGTGGCGCTCTAATGGGGCTGTTCGCTGGAATGTACTATTGGTGGCCGAAGGCATTCGGATACAAACTGAATGACACATTAGGTAAATGGCATTTCTGGATCGTTCTAGTCGGCTTTAATTTGACCTTCGGCCCAATGCATATTTTAGGCTTACAAGGAATGGCCAGGCGACATAGTAGGTATGGCCCAGAAGATGGTTTTGATTTCTGGAATTTGATGGTTTCAATTGGAGCGTTCGTCATTTTAATTGGAATGATTATCTTTGCTATAAATATCGTTAAGACTTGGCTTGGCTACAAAGCTGGAACAATCGAGCAATCTCCAGCTGATCCTTGGGATGGAAGAACTCTAGAATGGGCAATCCCTTCACCAACTCCAGAACACAACTTTGACTACGTGCCAGTAGTAACTGATGTGGATGACTTTTGGCATAAAAAATACCAAAAAGATGAGAACGGCAAACTCCGCAAAGTGGCCGATGGTAACGCGATTGCACAACTAGGTGATCAACATCCTCACCTGCCATCTCCGTCTTACTGGCCGATTGTTTTAGCTTCTGGGCTTCCCCTAATAGCTTTAGGACTTATTTACACTCTTTGGCTAACTGGCATTGGGCTTTTGGTCCTTGTCGCAGCCATATACGGCTGGAGTTTGGAACCACATACGGACCCAGATGCAGGTCATGCACATGGCCATGATCATGCTGACGATGACAAGCCTGATGGTGACGATTCAGAAAATTTAATCGATTTACCAAAAGATGAAAGCACGGAGGAGGCTCCCGTTGGATAATGCAACTGAGGTCAAGACCTCACAGTTGGCATATGGTCCAACTGAATGGGATGACTACGATGTGCCCCCTCTTACCACGGGGCTCAGTAACGAAAAAATGACAATGTGGGCTTTCCTTGGCTCTGATTGTTTATTATTTGCATCACTGATATCAACATATCTTTTACTTCGTAATCGTGTTGGTCCAGATACTGAAGGCTCCACCGCTGCTGACCTGTTTGATATTCCGTTTACTTCAGTTAGCTCGTTTGTTCTTTTGATGAGTTCACTGACAATGGTGTTAGCAGTTACCTCAATAGGTAGAGGCGAGTTAGAGCGTTGCAAAATGTGGCTGCTCACTACTGCCATATTAGGGACAGTGTTTATAGCTGGTCAGGTGTACGAGTTCACGGGCTTTTACCGTGAAGGGCTCGGTTTCACGACGAACATCTCGTCATCGGCTTTTTTCACGCTGACTGGCTTTCACGGTGTGCACGTATCACTCGGCATCATAATGCTAGTAACCCTTTGGTCACTTATAAGCCGAGGTAATATTGGTGCTGAGCGTGCTGAGACAGTGGAGATAATTGGTCTTTACTGGCATTTTGTGGATATTGTTTGGATCGTAATTTTTGCCGTCGTATACCTAATCCCATAGGAGTATTGGTCCGATGAATGTTATCACCGACTCCCATGTAGAGGGAACCGACGAACACGAAGACCATGGTTTAAGTGATGTCGGGTACATCAAAATAGCTTTACTCTTAGCCGTGTTAACTGCTATCGAAGTATTAACTTATTTTGTTGACTTTGGGGTTTTGGAAGTTCCATCATTACTTATCTTGATGGTTGTAAAGTTTCAGATCGTAATCTCGTATTTCATGCATCTTAAGTTCGATAATAAAATTTTCAGTTATTTATTCATAACTGGACTTGTATTAGCAGTAGTTGTTTTTGCGGCCATGGCTACTTCACTGGTCTTTTGGACCGATCCAGCAGGTTGTGATGCTGGACGGTTCTGTTAAAAGTGGTTTCTTTTCTGCGCTGTTTGAGATAACGGCTTTCTTTTGGGTGCGTTTAACCGGTACGGTCAAAGTTCGTGATAGATCTCAGACGTCTCCGCAATGAACCTAGTTATCGCGCAGGTGCGATCAAAAAGGGTACCGATAGCGATGTCATAAAACGTTTACTCGAAGCTGACATAGCCTCGCGTTCTGTTACTCATGAAGCTGATGAAGCCAGAGCCGCGCACAACGCTGCCAGCAAGGAAATTGGACGTGCTACACCTGATGAGCGTCCAGAAAAAATAAGTCACGCTGGATCTTTAAAGATTTCACTTGAGGAATTAGAGAACGCTGAGACTATAGCTAAACAACTTGTTGAAGAACTGATTCTTCAAGTACCAAACCCTGCGCACGAAAGCGTGCCTGAAGGTGGTGAAGAAAAATTCATCGTTATTAAGGAAGTAGGAGAACGTACCCCGCCTAGAAAATATGACCATGCAGATCTTGGTGAGCTACTCGGAATGGTCGATAGTGAACGCGCCGTAAAAAACAGTGGCAGTCGATTTGCCTATTTAATGGGGCCAGCAGTTCGATTAGAGTTCGCGCTGATCCAGTATGTTTTTGATCTATTAGAAATGAATGAGTTTATTCCTGTTGTCCCTCCTGTACTTGTGCGTGAAGAGATGATGATCGATGCTGGGTTTTTCCCCACTGATCGTAATCAGGTGTATGAGATAGCAGGCGATGACTTGTTTCTTACTGGAACAGCTGAGGTGGCACTTGCCGGGCTCCATCGGGGTGAAAGGCTTGATAGGGCTAAATTACCTATCCGATACGCTGGATTCTCGTCATGTTTTCGTAGAGAAGCTGGGACTTACGGTAAAGACACACGGGGTATCTTTAGAGTTCATCAGTTCGATAAAGTTGAAATGTTTTCATTTTGTGACCCTGATTCAAGCTGGGAGGAACTTGAGAAGCTTCGAGATCTGCAAGAAAAAATTGTTGGTTCGTTAAATCTACCGTACAGAGTTATTGCCGTCGCAGCTGGGGATCTAGGAGCTGCAGCCGCAAAAAAATATGATCTTGAGGTTTGGTTACCATCTGAAAGCGCTTACAGGGAAGTTACTTCCTGCTCTAATTACACTGATTATTCAGCACGCAGAATGTCGAGTCGATATAAAGATGATTCGGGTAGTGGTTTGGTTCACACATTGAATGGGACTGCGTGTGCAATATCGCGGACGTTAGTTTTTTTGATGGAAAACTGCCAGATGGAAGATGGTTCAATAGCGGTGCCTGAGGTTCTCCAAAAGTATTTGGGGTATGAACGGATCGACGGACCTAAATAGGTTAGGTGACCAGCTTTATTCCTAATAATGCTGCTGCGATGCCGCCCGATAGAGAAAGTACTAGATAGCCAATCGCCAGCTTTTTGTCGTTTCTCAATAGCTGATCGAAGTGAAGTGCAAGCCCCGAAATAGTCGTTAGAGAACCTAGTGCGCCGGTTCCGAGCACCACTGCGGCAGTCGCGCCAGTGTTGGTAAGTAGACCTAGTGCAAATGCTCCCAACAGGTTGATTAGTAAGGTTCCTACTAGGCCAAAGTATTTAGTTGCGTACCACCGAAGTATCGCTCCGGCGCTGACTAGCGCGATAAAACTTGCAATTAAGAAGTACGCCATCGGACCCGTCGGCTTAACAGAAATGCAATTGAGCAGAAAATAGTTGTTATAAATATCTCGTTTAAAGCAGCTAGATAATTAGCTTGGTTGACAGAAGTAGCGACATGAAAACAAAGAGCTGAGAAGCTAGTGAGAGCACCGCAAAAACCTACAGTTAACCAAGATTGTGACGACCATTGGCTTTTAGTAGCCCAACCGATGATAAAACAGCCAATGGTGTTTGCGATTAGAAGGCCGAGAGCAGGGTCGCTAGCAGATTGGAATGCCCACCGTAATAACGACGCGATGATCGCACCTAACGAGATCTTTAAGACCAAACTTGAGGTCATGTGATGGGCCAGTTGTGTCGTGACCGAAGGAGTTTAGTCAGATGAATGATCCTGAAGAGGTAAAAGCTTTACGTGATGAGCTTATGGGGCACGGTTTATTGGAGGCTGACATTGTAAGTAATCCTATTGATCTTTTCAAAGAATGGTTAACGGTCGCTCAAGACTTAGGATTTTACAATGCAGAGGCAATGGTTGTGTCGACTGTTTCTGAAAGCGCCGTTCCATCAATGAGGAACGTGTTAATGCGGGGATTATCTACTGACGGATTAGTTTTTTACACAAATTACTTGAGTCAAAAGGGCAGAGAATTGGATGCTAATCCTTTTGCTGCAAGTATTTTTAGTTGGCTTCCGCTTGAGCGGCAGGTTAGATTCTCGGGTTCGGTGGAAAAAGTATCAGTTGATGTCTCTGACAATTATTTTGAAAGACGAGCAAGGGAATCGCGAATTTCGGCAATCATTTCGAAGCAAAGTGAGGTTGTTGCCGGAAGAGGAGAGTTAGAGCTTCTTTGGGCAAATCTAGATGACGAATTAGATGATGCTGATTTATCCCGGCCCGTGCATTGGGGTGGCTACCAATTAACTCCTAGCCGCATCGAATTTTGGCAAGGTCGCCCTAATAGGTTGCATGATCGATTGGTATATGAGAAATCGACCCACGGGTGGGCAGTTAGCAGATTGGCTCCCTAGGGCTGGATTTATGGGGAGCTATTGAGTGTTATCCAGTCCCGAGCTGCTGCTGCAAGTCCTTCGATTAGAGCTTCATGATGTGGAACCCGTCCAGGCCCTTTAAAACCTGTCCATAAAGGGCTCTTTCCCCGAATCCTTGGCGGAAGCTCGAGCTGTATGCCTCCGTCACGAGGTAGATTGACAGGATTTTGAGAATGTTGGCCACGCAAGCTCTTAGGTATTTTTTCTAAGTCATAAAGAATTTCATAATGTGGAAGGCGAGTCATTAAGCGGCAAGCCACGAACTCTGCTAGTTGACGGTTTCTACCACCGAGGAGCACGGATTTTAAAAGATCTGGCCTACCGAAGCCATGAACTGCTACTACGACGTCGACATGTTCAATGAATTGTGTTAGCAACGGAGAGTCTGCAGGGGCTACGAGATGTGAAGGGATATGCCACTGATCATCTGGCCCCTGAAGTACGGCGTAAAATGAGGAATCAGATCGTTCAGCAGCGACTTGAGCGATATCATCGGTCACTTCTTCGAGCCAGCCTCCATGGAATGCCATGAACCCAAACTTGGACCGTAGCTCAAGTACTTCATTCACTCCTGGTTTAGTCAGAAGCGATGCAAACGGGTTGTCTGTCTCAAGTAGGGCATGTTGTCCGAGGTGCAGAGCCATTTTAAGAATTCCTTGAGAACGTAATTTTAAGGCGATGAATCATCAGTAAGTTGATTCTCTTTCGGATTTGTTAGTAAGAAAATCATAGCGGCTGACACAATAATGCTGAGGGACACACCCACGCGCACTCCGCCTATATTCGATATTTGGTTACTAAGACTGGCGCTCCAGTTCTCCACTTCAAGAATGACTCGGTTAGGGCTAGCACCCATTCGTTCAGTAATCCAAAACACAACTAGATACATTCCAGCCATGATCATTAAAGAGCCTGCTAGGCGGTCAACCTTTGGAAGAAATAATCGAAGTTTAACAAGTAGTGACTGTCGCGCTATCGCCAGACTTATAGTCAGCGCAGTTAGCACTAACGCCATTCCTATTGAATAAGCAAAAAAAGAAATCAGGCCGGTTGTGAAGTTACTTGCGGAGGTTGATACGACCACGATAAAGGTTGGTAATCCGCAGGAAATAGAGGCGATTGCGTAGCTCACCCCAAACAAAAAAAGCGATTTAAGATTTCGGTTATTAGGGCCCTCTCTGAAGTTAGGAAGAAAAATTCTTAAACGGTAGCCAAAAATAAAAGCTATTCCTAGAGCTATGAGAGCACAACCAATAAAGATAGTGAGCCATGGGACGACCTGGCGCACAGCGCTAAGACCGGCAGATACGAGCACTCCGATAATGCTGAATACTGCTACGAATCCAGACGATACTGTTAGGCCAGTTATTATTGCTCGTCCGATACCAGTTTTTTCATTAAGAGCTTCTGCTTCTTCTGTCCCAAGAAAATATGAGAGGTAAGCCGGAAGCATTGCAAACCCGCAAGGGTTTATGGTTGCAACTAAACCAGCAGTAAATGCGAAAGTAAGGCTTGCTGATGTCATATACCAAACTCTGTCGTTATTTTGTTGCGCAGATCTTCATAAGTTAAGACACCACTGTAGCGATCGACGATTAGACCTTCGATCGAAACAAAGATAGTTGTTGGCATCGCTATCCCACCGAATTCGGCGAGCAGGTCATTGTCGTCGATACCTGTCCGGTATGTTACGCCGGTGGTTTTTACGATTTTTTGTGCTTGGGTGATGCCTTCTATCGCCAGGCCAAGAATAGTTACTTCATCTCCAAATTCCTGATGGATCTTTTCGAAATCAGGCATTTCTTGTACGCATGGAGTGCACCAAGACGCGAAAAAATTGATAATTAGTGGGCGGTCTTTGTAGATTTCTAGAGACGTATTAACGCCTTCGAAATTAGTAAAAATGGATGAATAAATAGTTTCGGTATTTTGTGAACCCAGAACTTCATTATTAGGTTTTGATGTATTCGGGCCACCTTGGCCTGAAAAAAGAAAAACAGTTGCGACGATAATGTACGTTGTAAGTAAGAAAATAAGAGGCTTACGTATGGGTGATTCAATACTTAAGAAAGTCATCAAGTTGATCCGTTGTTCTTAACTCGACACCGTAACCGCAAATGTTCGAATAGTGTTAAAAGAGCCAACTGTTGCAGTGCCTAAGCTTATGTTGACGACTTCAGCGAACTGGATATTCCGGGTTTAGTGCCTATTTTTAGTTGTAAAAACCTTAGAAAGAGTTATCGGAATGAGTACTCTATAGCTCCTGCATTGTTCCTCGTCGCGTCAGTTTCACCGACGTATCGAAGGTGCTCTAAATGAGCGAAGGTTTCAGATTCGGCCATGGGTCCCCATGACCTTTCTTTAAAAAGTTCTTTCATATAGTGATTGACTGGTGCACGTCCGAGTCGATCCGATGAGTCTCTGAGCAGTTGGAGTCTTTCTTCATGATGACGTTTAATATCGGTGACTCGTCCTGGTAGATCTGTAAAGGGTTGGCCGTGAGCAGGTAACCCAAGTTTTACTGAGTTAAATTCTTTAACCCGGTCCAGACTGGTGAAGAAGTCTTTCAGTGGGTCAAGAGCTGTCCCCATGCCGGATATGTGCGGCGTAATTGTTGGCAGAACGTGGTCACCACAAATCATTACCTCTTCTTCGGGATCATAAAGACAGAGGTGATCTGGAGTGTGGCCCGGCGTGTGTATAGCGACAAATTCTCTTCCCGCTAATGAAATGTGATCAGCATCTTCAAGATGCGAAGTTGGTTGAGGTGTAGCAAACCACCTACCACCCCAGCCATGTTTCATAAAGCTGTAAGCGAGGCGTTTATGCAGAGGCATTTTATAGCGTTTACCTCCCCATGGAGTTGGAGCGCGTGGGCCCGTTTCACGATTGAGAAATAGCGGGTTGTCAAGGATCTCGGAGTTGTCGCCATCTTTGTCAACTGATTCGACCAGATCATCGTCTTCGTCCGCAGTGTCCCACCAAAGCTTAAAATTTTTGTGGGTGATTATGTCGGCACCGTATTGCTCTCGAAAATGCCCAGATGCTCCGAAGTGGTCAGGGTGACTATGGGTGATAATTATGGAATGTACGCGTTCAGGCGGGAGTTCTGCTTGCTTAAGCCCTGCCATAAGAGCTTTCCAATTCTGAGGCCCAGGAAGCCCTGGATCTACAAGTGCAGCTCCATTCTCGTCATCAAGTATGTAACAATTAACGTGGCCTAAGCCCGGCATTGACATAGGCAACTGAAGGCGGCGGATGTTTTTCGCTATTTCAACAACCTTTTCGTCAGGTGGTTGTTGTTCCTCGCGCACTGAAAGATTCACGGCAAAGAGTTTAGCTTATTCTCTAACTAATATTTGATTTTATGTCTCTGAAGTATCTGGGATTAGAAAAAAATGATCATGGTAATGACGCAGCTCATTAATGCTTTCTCGGATGTCATCTAATGCTCGATGTGAAGTTTTTTTATGGGGGAGCGATTTTAGGATTGCCGGTTGCCATCTGCGCGCTAGTTCTTTAAGCGTTGAAACATCTATTGATCTGTAGTGCAGATAATTTTCTATTTCTGGTAGGTATGCATCTAAAAATCTTCTATCTGTGCCTATAGAGTTCCCACAAAGTGGAACGCTTCGAGGGTTTGGAACATATTCTTTTATAAATTCTAAAGTCAAGTGTCCGGCTTCTTGGAGCGTTGTTTGTGAATCTCTGATTTGGTGAATTAGCCCCGATTGAGTATGCATTTTAGTGACATAGTCATCCATCTCTGAGAGTTGTGTCTCTGTTGCGTGAACAACTAGTTCAGGACCCTCAGCAATAATTTGAAGGTTGTTATCAGTAACGATTGTTGCGATTTCCACGATGACATGGCGTTTGGGTTCGAGGCCAGTCATTTCTAAATCCATCCATACAAGCACAATGGCATCGTACGCTGTCTAGCCACCGAGCGGAGGATACTCCAGCTAAGTGTTTCTTATGCCTAAAGTCTTAATTGTGATCTCACTACCGATTCGACGTTTAGATTCTGAAATAGCTTTACCCGCTTATGCCAAACCGGGTGATGCCGGAGCTGATTTAGTAGCGGCTGAAGGTTTAGTCTTGACCGCTGGAGGTGGTCGTGCTTTGGTCGCTACTGGTATCGCTATTGCCATTCCAGAGGGATTCGCAGGTTTTATTCAACCAAGGAGCGGGTTGGCCTTAAAACATGGTGTTACATGTCTTAATTCTCCTGGCTTGATTGACAGCGGGTATCGAGATGAATTGAAAGTCTTACTAATTAATACTGACCCTGAAAATGATTACGAAGTACGGCGCGGAGACCGGATTGCGCAGTTGGTAATTCAAGCTGTGGAGCAGGCTGAATGGGATTTAGTTGATGATTTAGGTTCTTCAGCTCGTGGCGCGGGTGGGTTTGGGCACTCGGGGCGTTAATGGATTTATTGTCCCAGCCCGTAGCTATAACTAGCAGGTATGCAAAACCGGCGTTTCCCCAAGTCATTGTCACAACACCCTTCTATAAGAGATCGTGAAAATTCAGATCACGTGGGTTCGAGAAATTATCTAATAACACAATCAGCAGTTCGAGAAATGAATTTCTTTCGTATGCAGAAAAGTGAAAATGCCCGAGTGGTTCAGCTTCGAAGATCTGCTGTATCGAGATTGCATCGACGACGTTTTGAAGCAGATGAGATAGATCTCAGATATTGGAAACAACGAGAAAATACAATGCACCTAGTTGAAGGTGGCGGCTAATAGTGACTCCAGCTCTTGATCTTGTTGCCTCGTTAGGTATTGAGGTAGGAGTTCATCCTTATAAACACGACCCTTCACACAAGAGTTACGGACTTGAAGTAGTGGAAGCTTTAAAAGTGGCTTCAGAACAAGTATTTAAAACACTTGTGGTGAATTTGATGCGGACCGATTTGAAAAACGAGCTAGTCATGGTTTTAGTACCAGTCGTAACGACTGTAAATTTAAAAGTTGTGTCTTTGGCAATGAATGCAAAGAAGGCTTTCTTGGCGAGTGAGGTTGATGCGGAGAGAGTGACTGGTTATGTGGTGGGAGGGATTAGTCCGTTAGGGACCCGTGCACCGTTACGAACTCTGATCGATGAATCTGCTAACAATTATGAAATCTTGTATTGCAGTGGCGGTAGAAGAGGTTTAGAAATTTCGATCAGTCCGAAAGACTTGCTTAGAGCGACTAAGGCTCGAGCAGTTCCTGGATTGACCAATAAGTAGCTAATCAGTTTGAGCTAAACCAGGGCCCAAACACTAACTGATGTCTTATTCGTAATGATTTGTAGGTGTAGGCCGCCCGGGGCTTGAACCCGGCACCTTGGGATTAAAAGTCCCCTGCTCTACCAGATGAGCTAGCGGCCCTACAGAAGTTTGATGGAGATCTAGATGATAGACCTAACAATCGACTTCCTCGTAGCGTACAGGCCACTTATGACAGGGAGAACTTACCTATATGAAGCTTGTGAAATTCTTTCTTAGCAACAATTTGTTAACCAAAATTGAGTTTGTTTTCGACAGCCAGGTTTTTTGCAGGTAAGCCTTTCACTGTGAGCATTAAAAGAGAGCCAAAAAATAGCTCTAGCCCTGAAACGCTAATAATTGGGGCAGGCCTAGCCGGCTTAGCGGCAGCTGCTTTCCTTAAAGCAAATAATAGAGAAGTCCTTGTTGTCGAAGCAGCTGATGAAGTGGGCGGTCGGGTTCGTACTGATGTTCATGGAGAATTTCTTCTTGACCGAGGATTTCAAGTTCTTTTGACTGCTTACCCAGAGCTTGAGCGACATGTTGACCTAGATGCACTGGATCTGTGTTATTTCGAGCCTGGTGCCGTGTTGGTGAAAAAAGATCAGTTAAGTCGTTTAATAGATCCAGCGAAAAGACCGTTGGCTGTTTTTGCAGCTGCGCTTTCTCGCTCCTTAAAGACTAAGGACAAGCTAAGACTACTTAAGCTGCGAATTTTGTTAAGCAAGTCTTGGGAACCTAAGTCTGATATATCGATGGAGTCAGCGCTTCAGGAGTTCGGTTTTTCGAGAGAGGCAATTGGGAGTTTTTTCTTTCCGCTTCTTTCTGGAATTCAGTTAACGCCTCGGCTTGAGGGGTCTGCTCGGCTCGGGTTTTATGTTCTTGGTTGTTTGTTTCGTGGCAGTGCTGCGTTGCCAAGTCGAGGAATGGGTGAAATACCGAAGCAAATGTCTCAGCGTTTATCTGACGACAGTCTTATGCTAAATTCACCTGTTGAGTCGGTAGTGGGCCGAGCGGTTTTTCTCAAGAACGGACTGAAGTTTCAACCGGCTCAGTTGATCGTGGCAACCGATGGGCCCAGCGCATCGCAACTTCTAGGAATCGAAACTGTTTATTCACGTTCACAAACATGTATGTATTTCTCGGCTCCTGCGGCTCCTTCGAAAGACAGTGCTATTTTCCTTGCAGGAGATGGTCAGGGGCCAGTAAGGAATATGGCTATTTTGTCAAACGTAGCGTCAAGTTACGCGACAGGAAAAGAAGCATTGATCGTTGCGGCTATGCCAGGGGACAATCACGTGCTCCCAGATGAAGTCCTCACTCAAATGCGTCGTTGGTTTGGAGAATCCGTAGGTGAATGGCACCATTTAAAAACTTTCGCTATTACTCATAGCCAACCATTATTTGAACCAGGTAGAGCATTTAGACGTCCACTTGAAATTTCAGATAATTGTTTTGTTTGTGGTGATCATCGAGATACTCCTTCTATCCAAGGGGCGTTGGTCTCCGGCCGTCGCGTAGCTGAAACAATTTTAAGTAAGGTTTAACCGCTTGAATCTGTCAGATTAGCGAAATACCTGTATATTTAGCACTAAATAATAGCGGTGTGGCTGGTACACAGTGTTTCAACAAGTTTGTTGCATCTTGGTTTTTAGTGTTCAACAAAAAAATGCATAAATGTAAAATCAATGTTTTTGAGGAGTCAGGAAACGATGGCGGATGAGATAGGTTCGGCTTTTGATCAGATAGATGTAGTTGATGTAAACGATCCTGGGGCTCTTTCATTTGTTAATATTTCGCCGCAAAATTTTGGTGAAATTGTCGCAGCAAGTAAAAAACTTGCTGCCGAGGCTGGGTGGGTAGTGGCTACCCCTGCGGGGCCGCTAGTTCTGGGATTCAAACAGGTCAAGTCCATTCTTAGAGACCCGAATTGGATATCAGTTTTATCTGGTGTTTCAATGTTGGAAGAAATGGATTCCTTGTCGACGGACTTCAATGAGTTTGTGTCACGATCGCAGCTGTCTGTTCCTGAGGCGCCAAGTTCGTTCAAAATAAGACCAAACGTTCTTTCTGTTGAAGGTAAAGATCATCGCCGTTTGCGTCAACTAGTTAATGGTTCTTTCACTATGGGTGGTGCAAGAGATCTACGTCCCTTCATGAAATCGCATGCACAATCATTAATTTCCGCAATGTGTGACCGTGGTAGTGGTGAACTAGTGAGTGAGTTGTGCCGACCATATCCAGTGCCAATAATCTGCCGGTTACTTGGAGTTGATGATGCTGACTGGAGATTGTTCGATAATTGGGCCGACATCATTTTTTCTGCTTTAGATGCTGATACTGAGGCAGTTATTGATCGGCTAGATGATGTTGTAAAAGCTCAATCTGAACTCGATGCTTATGTCTTTGACCTCATAGAAAAGAGATCTAAGGAACCTACGAACGATCTTCTGAGTGAACTCATTCGAGGGAAAGAGGAAGAAGATCGGTTAACGAGCGATGAGCTTACTGCAATGGTTCAAGCCATATTGCTTGCTGGTACAGATACCACTAGAAACCAATTAGGCGCAATGATTGCAGTTCTAGCCGACCATCCTGACCAATACGAGGCTCTGAGAGAGGATCCGTCACTTATCCCATCAGCAGTTGAAGAGTCGCTGCGTTACATAAGTGCAGTTCGGACTACGGCTAGATTGGCCGCACGCGACATAGTCGTAGATGGCGTTCGTTTCCCAGCTGGTACAACAGTTCTGCTTGGTCTCCATGCCGCCGGATTATCGGAATCAAACGAAGAAGATGGGTATGAGTTCAATATTACGAGAACAAAGGGTTGCCCCCATTTAGCTTTTGGTGCAGGAGCGCATCATTGTCTTGGGGCATCCTTAGCTCGAGCTGAGTTACAGGAGGCGTTAACTGCATTCGTTGAGCTTGTTCCAGCTTTTCGTTTAACTTCTCCTGTTCTCTGGAAACCGCTCTCAATGGGCATCTGGGGGCCTGCAGAACTACATATTGCTATTGAAAAAAATGTCAAGAAAAGCGATGAGCCTCGCACTGATTCTTCCTTTAAAGCTGTTGATATTTCCAATGAGGAAGTTTTTGGAGATGTTTCGACTAGCCCCGAAGATGAATGGATACGTGCTGCTTCAACTATTCGGGATTCAGTGCGATCGTCGATACCACAGTTAATTAGGAGCCCAAAGTTCCCTCCATTGGGGCGATTAATAACTACTGCTTTTCGTTTTGGGAAAGCAGTTATTCTATGGAAGGTTTGTGATCGAAAATTAAATGATCTAGATAACCGAGCATCTCTTTATAGACGGCTTATTCGAGCTGGTGAGAAACAAGGTCCTGCTTATGTGAAACTCGCACAGCTGATTTCGGCAGCTGAGGGAGTTTTCCCAGAAGCGCTCGTAGAAGAATGTCGGAAATGTCGGGACCAAGTCAGTCCTGAGCCCTGGTTAAAGGCAAAGAAAATACTTGTTAATGATTTAGGCCCGTTAAAAAATAATTTTCTTAATGTAGAGAGTGTCCCAATTGCGGCGGCTTCGATAGCGCAAGTGCATTTGGCAGAATTACTAGATGGGACACCCGTCGTTATCAAAATCCAACGTTCGAAAATTCGTCGTCGGGTTACAAGTGATTTGCGTGTTATGGCATGGGTCGCTCCACGGTTAGTTGGTAAGTTACCAGTCGCTGCGTTAGCTAATCCTCCGGCATTAGTTGAGTTGTTCGCCGAGACCATATGTGAAGAGTTAGATTTTCGACTCGAAGTGGCAAATCTATTTGAGACAGATCGAGCTTTAAAATCGAACTTGCGAAATAGCTGGGAACTACCAGATCCATACCTAGAGTTAGTGTCCGATCGGGTAATTGTAATGAGTCGTGTCAGCGGGGTTCCGCTTGGAGATCTCAGCTCGTTATCAATAGAACCAGAGGATGTGCGGCGAATCTTCCGACAAATGGTTGATGGCTTGCTTGAGGGTGCTGTGATTCATGGAATATTCCATGGTGATTTTCATGCTGGAAACGTTTTCCTGGGGGCTAAAGGAGAAGTAGGACTAGTTGATTTTGGTATAACTGGTCGTCTTGATGGAGAAAGGCGAATAGCATTTCTGCGATATGTTGTTGGGCTAATGACTGGCGACTTAGAGGCTCAAGTATCTGGGATTCGTGATTTGGGAGCTTTTTCTTCTGACACTGACATAGGGTTGTTGATAAGTGAGTTCCAACTAGATCGTGATGACTTTGATCCGCTAGAACTGACTGAAGAAGAATTTGTTGCAGAGTTCAGAAATCTGGTTCGAGGCTTGTTGGCCCATGGAGCTCGAATTCCTAAAGAGCTGATGCTTTTCGTAAAGAATTTCGCGTATCTTTCATCAGTGGTTCAAGAACTTGACCCAGATATGGACCTCTTAGCCGAATTTTCTCAAATAGCGATGGGTTTTTTCGGAAGAAATGGTGTTCGTGTGGCAACTGAAATAGGGTTTTCCGTTGAAGCGAAAGATATTTCAGATGTCTCTTTACGACGGGCGGTTGGTGTGCGTGATGAAGTCAAGACTCTGACATGGCGCGAGATACAAGATCGTCGAGTTTCGATGATGGAACGTTTGTCACCACAAAGTATTTCGGCAGTTTCTGACGATGAACAGAATGACATAGGCCAATAAGTGAACACCCAGACGTGCACGCTTCATGAAGCTGCTGAAACCCTAGATCTTCACTACATGACTATTTACCGTTATGTACGAACAGGAATGTTGCAGGCCAGTAAAAAAAATGGAACCTGGGTAATTGAAATAAAAGAATTAGAGAAACTTAAAAATAAAACGCCCGCTGCAGTTGGGCGAGGCAACCGAGATTTGTCGAGACGCATCGAGCCATTGATGAATTGTTTAATTAATGGTGACCAAGAAGGAGTATGGAAAATAGCTGAGTCCGTTAGAGCTGCAGGTTGTGATGTCGAAGATTTTTGTATTGATTTACTATTCCCGGCAATGGGTTCAATAGGCAGGGGATGGGCGGATGGAACTTTTTCTATAGCTGCTGAACATCGTGCTTCCGCTATTGTGCCCTCACTCCTTGGACGTTTGCAGGCTAGCTCAGCAGTCCGTGGCCGTAAACGTGGGTTGGTAATCGTGGGTTGTCCGCCCACTGAAGAACACGGACTAGTTACAAGTGTGTTGGCCTTATTGCTTAAAGGTCGTAAATTTGATGTGCAGGACCTTGGTTCGAATACTCCTCCGGAATCATTTGTTGAACTTTGTTTAGATGCGGACCGTCTGGTCGCGGTGGCGTTATCGGTATCAACCCCTGGATCATTAGAGGGGCTGAGGGATGTAACTGAATCCCTGAGGCGTGAAAACATAAATGTCCCATTGGTAGTGGGTGGGTCTGGACTGTTCGGTTTGACACCAGACTCCGTTGGGGCAGACCACATAATGTCAGACTTTAGATTGGGTCTAGAGCTCATAGAAAGGTTAGCTGATGGCTAAATATGCGATTACTGGAGCATCAGGATTGATTGGTTCGGCATTGGCGAAAGCTCTTGAGGAGCGAGGAGATTCTGTTCTTCGTATAGGCCGTGGCTCTAACAAAAATACTGATATTGAATGGGACCCGTCTAGAGCTATTTTAGATGCGTCTGATTTAGACGGTTTGGATGGGTTAGTCCACCTTGCAGGTGAAAGCATCGAAGGCCGTTGGAGCAAAAGAAAAAAAGATCGAATTCTCGATAGCAGAATTTTAGGAACTTCTCTACTAGCTGCCAAGATTTCAGAATTAGATAACCCTCCGAAAGTAGTTGTGTCATCTTCTGCGATTGGTTTCTATGGGAATCGAGGTGATGAGATTCTCTCAGAAAAATCCGTTAGCGGCTCAGGATTTTTAGCAGAGGTATGCAAAAAATGGGAGCTTGAAGCTACGGCCATTGAAAGTCCTAAAACCCGATTAGTGATAGCAAGAACTGGAATAGTGTGCACGCCGATGGGTGGTGCTCTGCCGAAAATATTACAAACGCTTAAATTTTTTGTCGGGGGACCATTAGGTTCAGGCAAGCAATGGTGGTCATGGATAAGTTTGGAAGACGAAATTCGTGCCTTGTTACACCTGCTTGATTCAGATGTTGATGGTGCAGTAAATCTTGTTGCCCCGGAGCCTGTAACGAATAAATCATTTGTCAAAATTTTTGGAAAGCAAATGAGCCGACCATCTTTTCTGGTAGCCCCTTCATTAGCACTGAGGTTATTGCTGGGAGAAATGGCCGATGGTTTGCTTCTAGCCAGTGCGCGAGTTAAGCCTGATGCTTTGACCGAATCGGGCTTTGTTTTCAAGCATTCAAATCTTGATTCCGCTGCAAGAGAACTAACGGACTCACATGAATGAGAGCAATGTTGCTGAACCGTCAAATATGGGAACAGTGGTTGTTACGGGAGTTACTGGTTACGTTGGTGGTCGATTAGTCCCGGAATTACTAGAAGCTGGCTATAAGGTTAGATGCACGACGCGAAGCTCGGCGGCTTTAGATGACCGTCCGTGGCGCGAGAGAGTCGAAGTAGTAGAAGCAGATCTTTCTGTCGCTTCTGAAGTGAGTCAAGTCCTTGAAGGTGCGCAGGCTGCGTATTACCTAGTCCATTCGATGTCATCTTCCGGAGCCTTTGAAGCTCTCGAAAGTGAGATGGCAGAAATATTTGTCAAATGCGCCGACGATGCTGGGCTTAAGCAAATTATCTACTTGGGTGGCCTAGGCCATGATAATGAAACTCACTCAGCTCATCTAGCAAGCCGTCACGCTGTGGGCGAAATACTTGCTTCTGGGGTTACACCAGTCACGGAGTTACGTGCAGCAGTCATCATTGGCTCTGGAAGCGCTTCATTTGAAATGCTCCGTTCTTTGGTCGAGGTGCTCCCAGTAATGATTGTCCCGAGATGGGTATCTCGGACACGCTGCCAACCAATAGCGATTGAAGACGTACTTAGTCATCTTGTAGGGGTGCTCGGAGACGCAGAAGTAAATGGTGAGGTATTTGAGATTGGCGGCCCTGAAGTTCTCACATATCGCCAGATGATGGACGTGTACGCTGAGGTTGCTGGCTTACGCCGTCGTTTAATTATCGCAGTTCCAGTTTTGACCCCGCGCTTATCTTCTCACTGGGTAAATCTTGTGAGCCCTCTTCCAATTCGGCTAGCACGGTCACTGATAGAATCGTTAACTAGCGATGTTGTTGTTGGAAATAGAGATATTCGAAACAAAGGAAGATCTACCTCATTTGATCTAAATCAATCAATAAATCGGGCATTAGCGAGAGTCCGAGACCTTGAGATGCCTACTCGGTGGACAAATGCGTCTAGTGCTAAACAAATCTCTACGCTAACGGGCCCCGCAATGCCGGCTTTGAGTGACCCAGCATGGTCTGGTGGCCGTGTTCTTAGCGATCAGAGAACCCAAATCACAAATGCTAGGTCTGCAGATTTGATGGCGGTACTTCGAACTGTCGGGGGAGATAATGGTTGGTTTGCCTTTAACTGGCTTTGGAATTTGCGTGGCTTTATCGACAAGATTCTTGGTGGAGTTGGGATAAGACGTGGACGTCGACACCCTACGGATTTACGAGTAGGCGACACTGTTGACTTTTTTAAGGTGGTTACCGTTAACTCACATTCCTTGCGGCTGCTCGGTGAAATGAGAAACCCGGGCCATGCATGGTTGGAGTGGCAAATAATAGAAACTGAAAATGGTGCAGAAATTATTCAGCGAGCCTTGTTTGTACCTCGTGGTCTATTAGGGCGTCTCTATTGGTATGCGTTGGTTCCACCACACACGTTAATTTTCAAAAAGATGCTAGATCGCATAGTGGCATTAGCCGAAGATCTTTCAGCAGATGAAAAGGGAACAAATATCGAATGAAAACAAACCAAGCTGTAGGTGGAATTTTAATATCAATTATTTTAGGGATTGCGCTTTCTACAGCAGCGAGTGCAAGCACTGACTCTGAGAGAGCTATCTCAGTTTTTCTATTGTGTGGGATAGTCGCCTATGGAATTCAATGGGTTAGTTTTGTTGCAGCATGGTTAAAACATACTGAGCATTTTTTCGACTTAATAGGTTCAATTACGTATGTAACTGTCATATCCATAGCTCTATTATTCTCAAACAACGTAGGCACTCGCTCAGTTATATTGGCAATCATCGTTATTACATGGGCATTACGACTAGGTTCGTTCCTTGTCTTGAGGGTCAAGCGTGAGGGTTCAGATTCGAGATTCAAGGTCATGAAGCATAAATTTGCTTGGTTCTTGTTTACGTGGACTGTTCAGGGTTTATGGGTTTTAGTTACAGCATCAGCCGCCTTGGCAGCAATTACTTCCACAGATGATAAAAGCTTTGGTTTAATTGGGTTTCTAGGTCTTTTAGTTTGGGCTCTTGGCTTTTCAGTCGAGGTAATTTCTGATGAAGCTAAACGTAAATTTAGGAGCCAAGAAGAGAACAAAAATCGTTTTATATCGTCTGGCCTGTGGGCGATTTCTCGTCACCCAAATTACTTAGGCGAAATTCTCTTGTGGACGGGCGTAGCCATAATCGCCATTCCGGCACTTTCTGGATGGAGTTTTGTGACTCTAGTTTCCCCACTCTTCGTGTGGCTACTCTTGACCAAGATAAGTGGAATACCAATGTTAGAAAAAAAAGCCGATCGAAGGTGGAAAGGCGACTTGGAATACGAACGATATAAAGCTACCACTCCTGTGCTTTTCCCCTTCAGAAAAAAACTTAACTCAAGGCCTGTTGATTCATAACTACCCAATCATCAATCTCTTCCCATCTTGAATCGATGAAGTTAATCAGTTCTTCCTGAGAAACGCTATTTGGTACTTCATTTCTAGGAAGAAATGTGATTTTGAAGTGAAGATCAGTTGGTAACGGTGTGTGATGCCATATGTCTTTTATCGAACGGAATTGGTTGACGCCAACATGATTTATGAAAATAAGGTCTGCTTCGGGGGCGTTTTCTAGTACAGCTAGGATGCCAGGGCTTCTAATTGGGAGAACTGAGCGTAAATTTTTTGCTGATTTGACCCGTGACGGAGCAGTTGTCTCCAATGAAGCTATAGATTTTTTTAATTTTGGTACTGAGAAGCGAGTGCCTTCAGGGAAGATAAGAGTCGCTTCATCGGGGCTCATATCAGCCGCTAACCGTCCTATAGATGCAACTTCTTCGAAATTGTCGACTGTGTCACGATCAACAAAGTAGTTACGAAGACGATTGCCGAATACGTCAAAACAAGGGTCTTGTAGAAGTTCTTTTTTCAAAATCACCCTAGGGCGAATTCTTAAACGTCCGAGCAGCGCCGCAATAAGTAATGCATCTCCTTGGCTTCCGTGGCGCGCCAGAATTATGAAAGGACCTACTTTATTTTCTAAAGAGTCTCCTTCTACTTTGACCTTTAAGCCAAGAAATAAGCGTGCGGCCGTCACTAGTGCTTTGATCCAATTTCGCTGTACGACAGTATGTGCTTGGATGGAACGTTGATTGGCGAGTCGTTTGCCAGGACGAAAATAAGCCCAAAGAACGAAGCCAACGATGAGCCCAAAGCTTTCAACAAATAGCCACCAAAGAGTAAAAAGAATCAGGCGAACTGTAGAAAGTGGTCTGCGATAGCGCATATCAATAAGTGCACTAATTAATAAAGCTGGTAGCAGTAAAAGTAAAAGAAGTGCTGTTACCAAAAATACACCGGGGATCGTAACTATTCGGCGTCGGAGTCGCGCTCGCCTGATCGAAGTGTGCGCTAGAGATGGCATATAAAGAAGATACCTATCTCTGCGCCGTTTAGACTTTCCTGTCCTAATCGGTGCAACTAACTTGCTCTTCTATTCCGGAATAATTCTACCGCATCGTGATGATTGACAATTTGTTCTGGGTATCCACATTGTTGTCTTATGGCCAAAGGAGGGTCATGAATAGTTTTGGGTGTTAGCCCTGAAAGTTCTGGAACCCATTTTTGGATGTATGAGCCTGAAGGATCAAAGCGTTCGCTTTGGCGAATTGGGTTAAGAATCCTATGTGGATTAGAATCTGTTCCAGTACCTGCAACCCACTGCCAGCCGAGTTGGTTATTAGCTATGTCGCCATCTATGAGATGCTCCATGAAATGACTTGCTCCTACTCGCCAATCTAAGTAGAGGTCTTTCACTAAAAAAGAAGCAGTCACCATTCGAGTTCGGTTGTGCATGAATCCTTCAGCTATGAGTTGACGCATTCCAGCATCAACTAACGGAAATCCAGTCTTCCCTTCTTTCCAAGCGCTAAACGACTCTGGGTCTTTTGTCCAAATATCATTACGATTTCTGTAATCATTTATTGATGCATCAGGCCTGACAGCGAGAATTTGAAGAAAGAAATCTCGCCAACATAGCTGACGTACAAAATTTTCAGTTTCTCGGAACGATTGGGCTTTGATAGCTAAGTTCAGCGGTGAGATACAACCAAAATGTAAAAATGCGGAAAGGTGAGAAGTGCTATCGAGATAAGGGACGTCTTTGGTGCTGTTATAGGTATTTGAAGACTCACTTAACCATTGATCCATCTTTTTGATACCGCTAGTTTCTCCCCCATAACCCGAAGAACTGATTGAAAGAAGATCCTTAGTCTCTTGAGAAAGAGGAAATTGATGGTCAGTTTTCCCAAATTCAAATGTTTTAGGTAAGACCGCTTGGGGTCGCCATAATGCATCTATCCATTTACGAAAATATGGGGTGAAAATTTTATATTCAGAACCTGTTGCTGGGGCTAAGACCCCCGGATCGACGATAGATATTCCGGAATGTTTGTTTAAGGTAATTTTGTTTATATCGCAAGAATTCTGAAGATGATTAACCCGGTTAGTGGCATAGGTGCTGTAGTCATCTGCAATGTTTATTTCTGAAGCATGAATTTTTTTAGCAACATCAAGGACTGTATCCGACCACTTACCACTAGCAATAATCAACTCTCCCCCAATAGATTTAAGGCTTAGAGCGAGATCTTGCAGCGAATCCTTAAGAAACTTTAGTCTGTTTAAGGGTGGTCGTGGACCTGAGATAAGACTGTCCTCAAATACAAAAAGACAATATGTCTTGTTGCTTTTTAGTGAAGCAGATAAGGCCGGATTATCTGTGATTCTTAGATCTCTTGTGAAAACCATGAGTGAGGTGCGTGGTTTTGGCTCTTGTGCGTTCATGGTCATATTTCAATTGGATGTAGGGAGATGGTTGTGAGCTGCCAGTTAATTCTGAGTATAAGAAAGTGGAGAGCAGGCTAGTCGTAAAGCCTTTGGTAAGTGACAGTCGATCTGCTCATATAGCTGCAGCAAGAGAAAAAACGCTATAAACTTTAGCCATGAAGAATGATCAGACTAATCTCGTTGAATCTGATTTAGATGAAATTGAGCTCGCACTAGCTCGAGTTGAATCTTCATTGCACCAACTAGCTGAAGATCAAAATGATCCTGGTGAAGTTGTGTCTTGGGCAATAAATCTGAGTAGCGATTTCGTCGTTGAATAGGTCGTTACTCGACGTTGATCTCAGCATTAGCGCTTACGAGATTAATTTGTGCTCCATAAGTTATGGAAGCACCAATTTGATACCAACGACCACCAAGGTTTGGAATCGGTAGATCAGGAGCTCCAATAGATCTATCTAGGGCGCGGATTAGGCCGCCATGCGCGACTACTAATATTTTTTCGTTGAGTGAAGCAAAATGATGCAAAATTGGAAGCACTCTTTGGAGCACAGTTTCGTCATGTTCGTAACCGTTAGGCCAGAGTCGTTTTGATATAGCACCTGGGTACTTGAGCTCTATTTCATTTCGAGTAAGACCTTCCCATGGGCCTGCATCTCGTTCTCTCAGTTCACTATGTAGCGAAACATTTGTATTTGGCTGATGAGATGCAATTATTCTTGCAGTTTCGGTAGCTCTTTCTAAGTCGCTAGCTGCGATTAAATCAAACGTGTCGTTTAAATTATTTCCCGCTATCTCGGCCTGCTTTTTGCCTTTTATCGTAAGGGGGGGGTTTGCTTGGCCTTGCCATTTGCCAAGTGCATTCCATTCAGATTCACCATGACGAAGAATTAGCACATTAGATGAATATGTCACCTACAGAAAGGTACTTGCTGGGTGGTGCGATTGCGACGGGTAACCTTATAGCTATGCCAACTGTTGATCTTCGACTTTTTGCTGGTGCTAGAGAAGTTGCCGGTATAGGAACAGCTTCTTTTGAAGTTGAGACTCTGGACGATTTGATGAAGGAGGCGGTCAATACATATGGAGAGGAATTTTTAAAAATTCTGAACGCTAGCAGAGTATGGGTAAATGGTGAATCAGTTGATAAGAATGTTGTTCTTGTTGACGGAGATGAAGTAGCGGTATTACCGCCCGTTTCTGGCGGTTTATGAACGTACGTAAGGTCCTGAGTTCACCATTTATTCAAGTTCTTCTCAGCTTGTTTATCTTTGGGCTGTTCTCATTATTACTAGTAGTAGAGACCGTAGCATTCGCTGCATTATTTATAGTCGTTACTTGTGGAGCTGCGAACCAGTTAGCTCGTAAATTTGCGAGCGATCGCTTGTGTTCGGTACTCCTTGCAGCCACTGTTAGCCTCTCCGGATTCTCTTCCAGGCTACAGATAGTCATCATGGCCGTATTGGGAGCTCTATTAGCTAGCGGTTTGATCTCACTAGTGGGTTGGGGAGGAGTAAAAAAATCAGCTATAACTGCGACTCAGCTAGTAGGAGCGTGGTTCCCAGCTGGCCTGGCCGGTGCTTCAGTTTCATTGCTTTCAATGAAAGACCAACGAACCCTTGGGCTTCTATTTGCGACAGCTGCCGTATTCGATACGACTACTTATTTAATGGGACCAAGTAGAAAACGTTGGCTCGGTCCCTTGCTAGGTTCTGCCGGGTCGCTAGGGCTTATCTATACGATTAACGAGCTTAATCTTGTTCCAGTTACACCAAACTACTTAGAGCAATTTGCTTTAGTAATGGTTATTTCGATCAATATTAGCTGGCTAGCCAGTCGATATTTAGGGCAGAAACCGACGTGGGCTATTAGAAGAATCGGTTGTTACCTTGTGAGCGGGATGTCTTGTTATTTGTTTATTGAGGCAAGTGTTGGCTACTAGTCAGAGGTTTTGAGAATATAAGAGAGCCCTCATATGGAGATATGTGCTGATATCGCGTATCTTAGGAGTCTGTGAACAGATCTCCTAGCTTTGACTTTGCTACTACTGGTGCGGTCAAATCTGTAGCAATACTTTCTATGCACACATCTCCGTTAGCTCAAGCAGGCAGCGGAGATGGTGGTGGACTAAATATTTATGTACGTGAACTAGCAACTTCGATGGCTCATTTAGGGATCAGATGTGACGTTTACGTTCGACGATCTGATGACTTTACTGAAGAGATAGTTGAGATAGAACCAGGGCTAAGAGTCATACAAATTGAGGCCGGCCCGTCAGATTTACTTAAAGAAGATTTGCCGTTGGTAATCGATAGCTATACGGACAAAGTTCGAAAATATATAGAACAGAGCCCTGTGGACTCTATTCATGCTCATTATTGGCTCTCAGCGGTAGCTGGGCATCAGTTAAAACATGAATTAGAGATTCCTTTGGCCGTAACCTTCCATACGTTAGGAAGAGTTAAAGTTGACGCTGGTGAATCTGAGTCCATTGAGCGAATAACTGCAGAAGAGCAGGTAATTGGCTGCGCTGACGCAGTGTTCGCTTCAGGTGAGGTTGAAGCTACTCAGTTGGCTCGACTTTATGACGTCCCATTTGATCGAATTAAAATTCTTACGCCGGGTGTGGATCGGGCGCTTTTCTCGCCCGGGCAACAGTGGGCTGCTCGGCAGGCAATTAGTTTGGGGAAGGCGCCAATGCTTTTGTTTGTTGGGCGAATTCAGCCCTTAAAGGGAATTGATCTAGCTATTGCCAGTTTGTCTCAGCTACGAAGCAAAGATGCTTTTCTTGTAGTTGTGGGTGGTCCGAGCGGTGCTGAGGGCGAAAAGACGATGAGTGCTTTACGTGCAATGGTTGATGGCTTGGGATTGAGTGAGAGAGTTCACTTTGTTGCCCCGCAGGCTCATCATTTACTATCAACTTATTACCGGGCTGCAGATGTTTGCTTAGTGCCGAGCCATTCTGAATCGTTTGGATTAGTCGCATTGGAAGCTGCTGCATGCGGGACACCCGTCGTCGCCTCAGATGTTGGTGGGCTTCGTAATAATGTTGTTGATGGTGTCACGGGCTTTCTAGTGAGTGGTCGAAATCCAGAGACGTTTGCTAAACAAATAGATCGGCTGATTGATGATCCGTTGCTTGCGATTCGTGTTGGTGAGCAAGGAGCGTTAAGAGCTGGTGCTCATACCTGGCAAGCGAGTGCTTCTGAGGCTATTCAAGTGTTTGAGATGTTGTCGCGTCGCGAGCTAGTGACATGTACATGACGAAAGCCCCAGCCTCTGATGAACAACTTGTGGAGCTTGACAAGCGAATTGATACTTGGTTGACAAATGAGCTAGAACAGTCGCCAGTTATTTTAGATGTATCTCGTGATGATGAAATACCAGGGCGGTGGTATATCCGGCTTGATGCTGAGAGTAGAGATGTTACAACTGTTTGGTTGACCTTAAGACAACGCACTCTCAAGTATGAAACTTATTTTCTACCTGAACCAGAAGAAAACCAGCTTCAACTTTACGAATTTCTGTTACGACGAAATTACGAGTTGGTTGGGGCTCAGTTCGGGATCGGTCCTGAGAATGCACTGTTCCTAACTGGTGAGTTACCAGTCCATGCGATCGATGAATTTGAATTAGACAGAATCATCGGCTCGATTTGGGACTTTGTTGAGCGTTATTGGGATGCATCTTTAAGGCTAGGATTTAGTTCACGATTCGCAAAAGACTCCTAGTTAGCAAATTAATATTTTGTCCTAATAAAAAATTTGCTTTAGTAGTAAATATTCACTGAGGCTCTCTGGACATACATGGCGGTGTCTCAAGAAAGATGATAATGCTTAGCTTCGCGAGAAGAAGGCCCTAGAGATAAGGACCTTCTTCGCCGACCTAAACAGCCTTCCCACACGTTCGTGAGGAAGCCAAACCTCCCAGGTTAACTTTTCAGAAAAACTGAGATTCTGACGATTTGTTTAGAACGTGTTTTGAACCTAGCCCAACGCGGTGACCGCATGCACAATGGAAAAGTGAACTTTTAAATTTTTACTGTAATTTTTTTTATTCTCGAACATAATTCTGGCTTCGATTAGCTCTTTCTGTTCATGTTACGAAGCTAGTTCATCAATATTTAGCGTTACAACGTTTCGGTCAGCTGCAGCTGAATTATGAATCGGGTACTCGGCGTTAGAGTGCTTGGCTTCTAATATTTTTCACATAGAACGGTGTGGTTCTGGTGTAAGCCACAAAGTTAAGGAACTCAGGACGATATTGAGGAATTGATTTTGAAGTACTGTTGATCGCACAAGACTCAGGAGAATCTGTTTATGAACATTGATGCTTCAAAACGTTCGATTTATATCGATCCAGAACGTCTGAGTTGGCAGCCATCGACGTTTGATGGGATTGAGCATAAAATATTGTGGTCTGATTCTGAAACCGGTCGGTCGACAATTTTATTTAAATTAGCCCCTGGGGCTGTGGTACCAGCGCATGAACATATGGATGTCGAGCAAACTTGGATCGTTAGCGGAACTTTCGAGGACCACGAGGGTAAGGCTCTACCCGGTCACTACATTTGGAGGCCGGCCGGCAACCGGCACGAGGCACGCAGCGTGGATGGCGCAGTTATTTTGGGTTTCTTCCTTAAGCCAAACAAGTTTGATCAGGGTTCAAAGTTCTATACCGAAGATCCTTAAAGATATTTAATCCACATTGTTGGTTGAGGTAGAACTGTCTATATTATTTAGTTGGTCAAGACATCGAGCACGTTTCGCCATCCACCCTTGCTTGCAGAGCGGAAGAAGTCGGTGTAGCCGCATTTTGCGCAACTGATGTAGTCGAACTTTTGGTTCTGCATATTGAGGTACCGAGACGCTCCATCTCCGGTAGTACGAATGGTTCCTGTTTCGGCTTCTTGGCTATTGCATTTCTCGCATGACCACTGTTGTTTACCTGACATGTTCCCCCAGTTTATTCTTGTGCTATTCCCGTATGGGAAATAAATTATTATGGCTAACCATCAGCTTCTATTTCATTACTTTAAGACATTTTTAGTCTTACACTCGCCACGTAGAGCGCTACAGGTAAATCTTCGTTACCTGAACATGCTGGGGTAGGGGAGGAGTAACCAGCTTTTTTAGCTAAAACTGACAAAGTTAAAAGGACAGCCTTCTTGGCGTGCTCCCTATAACTTTCATCCAAGTTTGTTATATCTCCGCTGTAACTCATACCCCTCATATAGGGCGTTACGGCTGGGTTATTAGCCCTGAACTGTAACCAAGCAGCTACTCTGAACCCATGAAGATCATGGCAGCTGTATCCATAGCGTTCGTAATGATGGTCGGTGTTACTGGATGCGGTTCAGATGACGACGTGCAAGCTGAAAGCCGTGTAAAAAACGCTGCGCCAGAAGCTAGCGGTGTGTCTGATGGTCCTAGTGAAGCCGACTGCGACCTCATCGACCTCTTCGAACTCCTCGGAAACCTCGACGACCTCGACGACCTCGACGACCTCATCGACCGCATCGCCGCCTTCGACCGCATCGACCTCCGCGATCTCATCGACCTCATCGACCGCCTCGACCGCCTCGACCTCGGAGACCTCGACGACCTCATCGACCTCCGCGACAACCTCCTCGACCGCTTCAACGACCTCAT
>Ga0315330_10000247_pt1 | contig 31975 bp, 31 predicted proteins | sample M140m34915metaG_FD_203453 | JGI IMG/M metagenome (GOLD analysis project Ga0315330, IMG submission 203453) | Ammonia-oxidizing marine archaeal communities from Monterey Bay, California, United States - M1 40m 34915 | ecosystem: Environmental > Aquatic > Marine > Intertidal zone | place: USA...
AAGCCCTCCTGAGAAAAGTACTAGTTCTTTGAAGGATCTACTGACTCGTATAGAATATGCCGATAAAATGGGTTTAGATGTATTCGGGATAGGAGAACATTACCGAAAAGAATTCCTCGACTCTGCACCGCATATGATTTTATCAGCAGCAGCAACAAGAACAAAAAACATAATTTTAACCAGTGCAGTAACTGTATTGAGTGCTGCAGATCCAGTAAGAACATTTCAGAATTATTCAACTTTAGATTTAATTTCCCATGGTCGAGCGGAAATGATAGTTGGCCGTGGATCATTTTCTGAATCATTTCCATTATTTGGCTTGAATGTTAACCAATATGATGAGATATTCTCTGAAAAACTAGATCTACTTCTATCAATAAGGGATAATGAAACAATTAATTGGAGTGGCAGATTCAGGCCTTCTTTAAAAAATCAAAAAATTTATCCTAGGCCACTACAGAACCCATTTCCAGTTTGGCTAGGTGTAGGTGGATCTCCAAACTCATTCATTCGTGCTGGATTATTGGGTCTACCTCTGATGATTGCTGTAATTGGTGGCGAGACACATCGTTTCAGGCCATTAGTAGATTTATACAGAGAAGCCGGTCAAAAAGCAGGCCATCGTCCTGAGGATCTTAAAGTGGGTTTACATTCTTTAGGTTATGTTGCAGAAAACTCACAACAAGCTCGAGATATCTATTTTCCGGGATATGCAGAAACTTTCACCAGAATTGGCAAAGAAAGAGGATGGCCTCCAGTTACACGTCAACGTTTTGATGAGCAAACAGGGCCATTAGGAGCATATGCTATCGGCAGCCCTGAAGAAGTAGCAGAAAAAATACTTCGCCACAGTGAATCATTAGGCGGAATATCGAGGTTTTCGTTTCAAATGGATAATGCGAAATTATCACACAATCAACTTATGGAGTCAATCAAATTAATCGGTCAAAAAGTATCTCCAATTGTCAATGGTTAATCTGATTTTTCAATCTAATTTTACATAAATAAACCTTCTTCACTAATAATCAAAATAAGGTATGAAACAAATAAAAAGAAAAATAATGGTGTTACTAATAATCCTAATGCAAATCCAGTAGGGCCTCTGCTTGTAAATCCCCATACAATGCCAATTATGTAAGTGAATGGTAATATTATACACATTGTAATCAATCCTATAATTTCTCCACCTATCTGGAGTAAAAATTCCGACACTACTCCCATAAGTATCACAAATGAAGGCCCCACAAAAAGGCCGGCTAGAAACCAAACGACATTATTATGGCCAAACGTCGAATTATTAATCATGCTTGTTGCTTCTGAGATTTCATTTTTTACTGGATTAATTTCACTAATTAAGGTAGTTTTTGGTCCATCTTTATGCCTCAGACAATATCCAGAAGTTCTGAATTCAAGCGCATTACAACCATCATAAGCACATTTATTATCTCCCATGTACAATGACAAATGACAAGTGTCTTAGTTTTTATTGCGACATTTCGTGTGATTGTTTTTATTAGTGACTATTGAAGGATAGTCATGGCTAATGCAGAGTGGCAGTCAGATCATCTTCCATTTCCTATGCCAGAGAGAAGATGGGCTCTAAGGCAAAATTGGATAAATCTAACCTTTTTACATTGGGAAATCAATCAAGAGAAAATAAAACCATTTATCCCCAAAGATCTGGAACTAGATACCTTCCAAGGTAAAGCATATGTGGGCACAATACCATTTGTTATGGAAAAAGTAAGGCCTCATTTCTTCCCTTATTTGCCATTCATATCTACCTTTCCAGAATTTAATGTCCGTACATATGTTAAGAAAAATGGTAAGGCAGGAGTTTTATTTTTGACCTTGGATGCTCAAAGCTATGTTACTTGTACATATGCACCTAGAGTCTATGGACTTCCATACAGATATGCTAAAGCAGATGTTAAAATATCAGAAGAGAGTTATATTTGGCATTCAAAACGTACTTCTAATGGTTTGGAATTAAAGGGTAAGTCAAAACCTGTAGGGGATATCAGAAGAGCTAAAAAGAATACTTTAGAATATTTTTTATTTGAAAGATACTGTTTATATGTTTCACATAATGATAAATTATACATGGCATATACTCAACATAATCCTTGGGAATTTTGCGATGGCGAAGCAAATATTGAAATTAATTCTTTAACTGAATCTTTCGACTTAGGGATTAATAATTATCTTTCTCCTGATCTTGTTCATGTCACTAAGGGCGTAAAAGTGAAGACTTGGGAATTAGAGAATATCAATGGTGATTAGTTTGAATAATTCTGATATGTTATTGATGGACGGGGATTGCGGCCTTTGTTCCAACGTTGCACTTTTTCTTTACCCTAGATTGGAAAAAAAATCATCATTAAAATTTTTAGCAAATAATTCAGAAGAAGCAAAAAATATCATCGATAAACTCTCAAAAAAATACCAAAAAGCAGATACTGTATATTTGGTGCGTAATGATAGAACGTACATTAGGTCTGCTGCTGGAATTAGATGTCTACTTTATATGAAAATTCATTACAGAATTTTATTCCCCTTGTTTTGGTTAGTCCCATTACCTTTCAGAGATATAGTATATGTATTAATTTCAAGATATAGGCATCACATATTCAAAAGGCCCAATACTTGTATTTTCCCAGATCTAGATTAGTTATTCATAAATTCAAACCCTCTATTAGATAAAATATTCCACTGCTTATGATTCCTGCCATCACAAGATTATGTACCAAAGAATTCTTCATTGCCTTTAACCATTTTTTCCCTATATTGACACCAATCAATGCTGCTAATACAAGTATTATAGTCAATTCAAAATATTCTGCCATATTTTCATATCTAAAGAAAAAATATACAGGAACTCTAGTAACATCTACACATAGGGCAAGTACACTAGCAGTAGCAGCATAATTCATTTTATCTTTTAATCTTCTAGTAAGGAACATTGCTCTAAGTGCTCCCTGGTGGCCAGATAATCCGCCCATAAATCCAGAGCCAAAACCACCAATTCTATCATTAGCTTCTGGAATTTTATAATTGGTCCACTTTTCACTTATTGTCAGTAGAGGCAGGATAATTAGAAAAATTCCAATTATTAGTAAAAGTGGTTTCTGAGGAACACTATTATTCAATATGGCCCCAATTATTGCACCAATAACTAGCCATATGCCATAATGTTTTACTGCATCAATATCTACATACTCTCGTAATGAAATATATTTTGCAGCATTATGCATTCCGTGTACTATTCCGACTACTGCTACTGCTTCATGAGGAGGCATCATCAATAACGCAATTGGGGTCATTATCGTAGATAACCCGAATCCAGCAGGAACCGTTAAAGCAGCAGCAAAAATAACTCCAAGAAAAACTAATATTAATTCCATATTATCATTCTTGCAATAGAAGAAAACTCCCTGCTAGATGCAGGGGGCCTTCCTCTTATTTTTTGTTGTCCTTAATATAATTTAAGACATCATAGCGGATGCTTTCTTAGCACCCATCCATGCTACGATACCAAAGCCTATTTTGTTGATCATATCAGCAATATTGTATAGTATTGCCATTATTTCTTTACCATCGCTTCCTGCATCGACCATGTCGGTTCCAACTAAGTAACCAAGTGGGTAAATAACCCATCCAACTAGTATGAAAGTTCTTAGAGCATCTGTGCTCCAAACTAATTCTTCTCTAATCTTACTGTTATCTACTCCTAATCCGTCATATAATCCGAATGGCAAACCTGTAGCTACCATAATCATAGCCCATCCTACACCACCAAGAATCAAACCTAATGCTTCATTAATTACTCCTGTTTCTCCAAGATATCCGAATGAAATCATTATTAAAGCACCAACAAAACATACTCCTGTAAATCCAAGTCCTAACACTTTATTATCAGTAATTGCATCTTTCCCAACAAGTGAAGGGAATTTCAGAGCCATTAGAGGTACTGTAATGATCCAATCCATATATCTGTAATCAGTACTTACTGCACCAGTGTCTATGTACACGCCACGCATGTAATAGTAGTGGAAAGCAGCAATTCCTACAATCAATGCAGAAATTGTCATCGTGGTTCTGAATTCTGGAGCAACGTTGTTTCTTTCACTCATGAAGAAAACAAAGGCAGCACCCATTGAGATATATCCAATGAAGAAAAGGAAGAAAGTTGCTCTTCCTAATGCATCACCATCATATTTTACTTCCGGATTGACAGTTGCAGCATTAACTGCTTGGACAATCATTAATGCTAGACCAACAATGGTCAGCACTATAACATTCTTTTTTAGGCTAATATTAGACGATACCGTACCGTTCATATATCGTCCATCAATTAATTATTTATAAGTAGTTGTATGTAATACAATTTTTAAATCTATATTTATCATTATTTTTAAAACCCATATTTATACGAGGATACACTGGCCAATAAATATGGTAAGAGAAATCAGAGTAGATTACAGAGATGGAGGGCCAATCACAGTTCCAAATGCCAATAAGCCGCTAGAACTTCTCAAAGATTGGATAAAAGAAGCTGTTGATAAAAATTTAATTGAGGCAAATGCAATGTGTCTTTCAACAGTTAGTAAAGACGGTTTTCCAAGAAGTCGAATGGTTTTATTAAAACATATCAATGATTCTGAAATAGGATTTTTCACAAACCTGGAGAGTGATAAGGCACACGATATTGAATATAATGAAAATGTAGCGGTTACGTTTTTCTGGCCTTCATTAGAAAAACAAGTCAGAATTTTAGGAAAAGCTTCGGAACTCTCCAGAGAAATCGTTTTTGATTATCACAACTCTCGTCCAAGATTAAGTCAAATAGCCGCATACACATCTTTTCAGAGTAAAGAATTGGAATCTATTGGCAAACTTGACGATGAATTCAGGGTAACTGAAGAAAAATTCAAGGATCAAGAAATACCATTGCCTAATCATTGGGGGGGCTACAAAATAATAATTCATTCAATAGAATATTGGTCTGGAAGGCCTAGCAGACTCCATGAAAGAGTATCTTTGAAATTTATCAATAACGAATGGATCGAAAAACGTCTCTATCCGTAATCAATTCTCCATCCAAGCTTCTATCTCATTACTTGCCAGTATTAATGTTGGAGCCCAAAGACCTACAAATATTCCCAGACTTTCGTTATCGCCTACAAAATAAACGTATAACGATCCAACTACCGAAAACATACTTGCTATCAATCCAATTTTTGCTATCTGTCCACTCATAATAATCAGTTATCGCTAAGTGGGGCGGAATATATATTTTTGTTTTAGGCCATTAGAAATATTATTTCATAAAAAGTTTATTTGGATTAACTATTTTCAGAGTTGTAATGCCCATACATCGACTGAGCATTTCTGTCATTGATACGATTTCAAAAATTCCAGAATTAAGTAGTTTTGAAATACATAAATTAAAAAATATTCCATTAGGATACTTAAGAAAAAATAACAAAACAATGTTGGGCTGTTGTCGTTTTAAGAAAAATAGTAGATGGGTAAGGAGAAACAAAAACGGTAAGGTAATAGAAAAAGGCAAGGATTTCTGGCCATATGAGAATACATTAGGGCCAGATGATGTAAGAATAATTGATTTACACCCAGATTTATTCTCCGAATCACGTTGGGAACGTTTGGCAGCTAGCGTACTTTATCATGAATACTTGCACGCATTAGGTTTCAGACATTGCCCTACTTTTAGAAAATTAGAATCTTTATGGCCAGATGTAGAAGCACGCTTGGGCACTAGAAAAGTAAAATTAAATTCTCCAATGTACAACCTTTGGCTGCAACGAAAAAAAAACATTTGAAATCTCTATCAGATAAAATATCTTTCAATTGATATAATATTGTTTGATAAAATAATATTTATTAGCCCAACGCCGATTTAAAGAACGAAACTACCTTGTTTTCATACTCTTCTGATTCTCCCCAAATAGAATCTACATGGCCTCTGTCTTGAACATACCAAGTAGATACATTTCCTCCTTCTATTTTCATTGTTTCTTCAAAATTTTCAGAATGCACAATCGAAACTCGGGGGTCTTCAATTCCATGTGTGAGAAAAACCGGTCTATCTCCTGCATTTTTCGCTGCCTCCATAGGGGAACGAGCATCCAACTCAACACCAACTAACCAACCTCCGACCATAACTGCAGGGCCAGCAAAGAATTCAGGGTATCCCAATCTCCCTAATTCATTTTTAACTAATAGCGGAAAATCTAAGACGGCACTATCTAACCACATTGCTCCTATCCCCTCCTCTTCTGCAAATGCTATTGCTGCCCCGCCGCCCGCAGAAAAAGCAGACATTCCGACCTCTCCTGGCTGGTATCCTTTTTCTTCTACAAGCCAATCATACGCACCAAGAATGTCCTTGTATTCAATTTGTCCAACAGCAAAATAATCATCTACTACTTCACTTTCTCCATAATTTCTAAGATCAAATGATAGTGTGTTGATTCCTCCTTCTGATAGATATCCCTGCATCAAAAGCATCTCTGGTTTACATTTTCCATTCATTGGCATGCCATGTGTCTGAATGACAACAGGCGCTTCGGGATCGACCTCTACGTACCATCCTGAAAGTGTTATTTCACCATCTCCCCTCGGAGAAAAAGTAACATTTCGATAGGAATCAATTTGATAATCGGTTACATCTAGAGTTTTACGAATTTCTATTCTCTCAGCAGAATCATTCCATGGTTCAAAACTTTCCCAATCATCATCAGTGTCCCAGTTATCTGGGGTATTTTCTGACCATATGCCACAACCAGGATTGACTGAAAGCGAAGCAGAAGCCACCATATATCCAATCCCTACATAACCCAAAGGGACAAATAAAATAATTACAATAATTCCTGCTTTTAATTTCTTCATATCGAGTGAAATTGCTAATCTTTGTTTCATCTCCTCTTCCTCTAATTTTCTTTCCAAACTTGAAACACTGATTACTCTTTCTTTTATTATTTAATTACTTTAAAATTTATTATCCCCATGGATCTATTCTTATTACATGCTTTAGCATTATCTTTGTCGAACCATCATTATTGGCGGTCGTTGCGGCCTGTTTTAACATCCTTCTCAACCATCCTAACATCATCAAAGTACGAGATCTTTCCATATTAATTTCCAATTCTGCCTTTGATCCATTACTTATTATATTTTGAAATTCTTCCTGCAATTGTGCAGCATGATCATAATAGACTAACAACAAATCTTCCAAAGCCTCCTCTTCTATTTTCATACCTGTAATACTACGTACTATTGTTCTGATATTCCCTTTTGTTAAAGTAGATTGACTCATTCCCTTCTCAGATAATATTATATTTTCGCCCAAATCAGTATTAGGTAACAACTTTTCTTCTATATTCTTACTTTGTGAATCAATTTCCTTTTCATCAAGTAATTTAAGTGCAGATTCTAAATGACGTTTCATAATAGTATTCATTTTATCAGAATCAGCAGAATCTGATGCATAAGATAAAATCATTAGTAGGTATTCTTCTAAAGATTCATTTGCAGATACCACAGCAGAGCTACCGACCGAATCTAACTTCTGGATATAATCGACCATCAATCCTCTAGTTCTACTATAACTTAACCTAGTACGCTCTGAATCACTGAGTGTTTTTCTCTCAGAATCATTCATTATCGTTTCTTTTTCCATATTAATGGTAATATTTTTTAATTTTAAATTTAGTATCTCTACTAGCGTTTTTTTGACATCTCCGGAAATTCGTTTTTCTATCCCCATTCCTTTAGCAACTTCACTCACATGAGAAGGAGCCCAAGGTTTAGCCATATTGAGTCGAAGTGTCATGTTCGTTTAATTGTCTCTGGTCACTGAAATTTATATAATACCCAAATACAAATAGCAAATTAAAAAACTTTATTCGGATTGTAGACTATTTTTTCCTGTACTCATTCCTCTATCTATCATTTTCTTAATTGCAAAGGCCAGCAGTAAAACTGCCCCAAATACTGCTAAAAACGGAAGTATCAATGCAAATAACGCAAAGAATAGAGCAGCAATGTTTTCTATTGTTGATACTGGTGGTTCAGATGAAGCAAGAATAAGGCAAGATGGGTTGATTCTAATCTTTCTTGGGCATAATTTTTCTGATATAGTTGGGGATAGAAAAATTACTTTAGTGACTATTGGTACTAATTTTAACCATTACCTCATCTAGTAATTTTATAGTTTTCAAAGCATCTTCCTTTGTTATGACCATTGGTGGTTTTATTTTTATTACATTCTTATGAGGGCCGTCGATGCTTAGCAGTACATTACGATGCTGCATTTCCTTTACTATTTTTTTGGCCTCTACAGTTGCGGGCTCCAAAGTTTCTCTATCTTTTACTAATTCAAAACCAATAAACAAACCCTTGCCTCTGACATCCCCAATTAAAGTATATTTATCCTTTAATTCTAGTAATCCATTGATAAAAATACTACCAACTTCTTTTGCATTTTGCATTAATTTATCTTCCTCTATGACATCCAGAACAGATAGCCCAATAGCGCATGAAACAGGATTTCCTCCAAATGTAGAGAAAAATTCCATTTCTTCAAAGGATGCAGATATCTCTGGTGTTGTAAAAACAGCAGCCATTGGATGGCCATTGCCTATTGGCTTACCCATTACTACTATGTCTGGAACGACCCCTTGATCTTCAAATGCCCACATATGCGTTCCCAAACGTCCAAAACCAACTTGTACTTCATCTGCAATACACAATCCTCCTGCTGCACGTATATGCTTGAATGCAGAAGATAAATATCCTTCAGGAAGAGGTACTTGTCCTGCACAAGAAAGCATCGATTCTACAATGAAGCCTGCTATCGTATCGGATTCATTTACTACCATTTTTAACTCCTCAATATAATCTTCTCCTCTTCTTCTATATGTATCTGGAATAGGAACTACATGCACCCAAGATTCCGGCTCCCCCTTTCCTCCCGGGCCTCTAAACTTGTATGGACTGAGATCAATCAGTAGTCCTGTATGCCCATGGTACGCACCTTCTACCACGACCATATCCTTTGCACCCGTATATGCTCTAGCAATACGTACAGCCAATTCATTAGCTTCACTGCCTGAATTTACTAAGTATCCTACGCTAAGTGGAAATGGAAGAGTTGCTGACAATCTTTCAATATAGTCAGTAAGTCCATTGTAAATATATCTAGTATTAGTATTCAATACTGCCATTTGCTTCTGGCCCGCTTTTACTACTTTGGGGTTTGAATGACCAACGTGACAGACATTATTCACCAAATCAAGATATTTTTCCCCTGTAGAAGAATGTAGATATTGCATTTCTCCTTTAATTATGTGAAGAGGTTCTTCATGTGCTATTGAAAGTGCTTTTCCAACACATCTCTCTCTCCGCCTAAGCAACTCCTCTATCGAATTACCAGTACTCACTTCTTCAACATCCATAATATTGTATGTAGTGTATTATAATTTAATATTTTCATTGAAATAAAGGGATAATACAAAAAAGATATTTACTTCAGCAAAATTGTATGGCTTACACAGAAGTCTCACTTGCAGATGCCTTGGAGGTAATCGATAGTACCAATCTCTCAGATATTATTTCCATACAGAAGCTCCCAGGCGGCTGGGCAAATTCAAATTATATTTTACAATTAAAGGATGAAAATAAAGTGGTGCTGAAGATATGGGATGAACAATCTATTGAAGAAGTAGAATATTTACTTAATATGACTTCTTATTTGTCCAATAATGGAGTTCCGACTCCCAAACCAATAAGTTTCAATAATGGTAGATTATTATTAATGAAAAATAATTTGGCCTGGTCCCTACTTCCTTTCATAGAGGGCAATTGGTTAAAGTCAAATCATTCTTCATTATACTCTCTTGGTCAGATTCAAGCCAATTTACATACCATTAATTCACCACCAGGGCTCAAAAAAGATTTTTCCATGGGATATAAACTATTTCAGAAATTATTCACTATCGCCGAAGAGAAAGATGAGTGGACAGATTTTCTTTATTTACTCAAAAAAGAAAGCTCAAAATTGAAGGATAGTTTTGAGGGCCTTCCCAGAGGAATAATACATGGTGATTTATTCCCTGATAATGTTATAGGATTGAATGACGAGGTCAAATCTCTACTTGATTTTGAAGAAATGTGCCATGGTATTTTGGCTTTTGATTTAGTGATGACCTTTGTTGGTTTTGGATGGGAAAATAATTTTCCAGTAGCAAAACATTGGTTTTCTCTACTAGAAGGTTATCAATCAGTGCGTAAATTAACTGAACAGGAGATTTCCGCCTTGCCTGATTTACATAGATTAGCTACGCTTTCAATAGCCGCATGGAGATATTGGCAATTTGTAATAAACTTGCCAAACACTGAACATACTAATAGATATTTAGAAATGATTGATCGACTGGATAAACAACTCCCTTTCTAATTTTATCAAAAAATATTGGCAAATACCCTATTCTCTTTTTTGCATTTTCGCAGCTATAATCAATATCAAAATAGCATTGTAGAATACAAATCCAGGCAATGCATCTTCAGTTTGTATTTCTTCATCTTCATCCTCTTCAATACTGATTGGATTTACGATAATAGTTCCTACCATGCCCATTTGTTCATGCGGTTCACAAACATATTTGTATGTCCCATTACTTCCAATTTCAAACTTATATGAATAATCTACATCAGTTTCAGGTTCGCCCGAATTAAACAATCCATTTTCTTCAACTGCATTATGTCCTAATAATTCTCCACTCCAAAAAAAACGAACTGATTGGCCCTCATCAATGGTTACTTCTGATGGAGAAAATCTAAAGTTAGTACTATCTACAGTAACTACTTTCTCTGATTGAAAATTTGAATTATCTCTTTCTGAAAAAGACGCCTCAACACTCCAAAAAGGAGCCAAAGAAACCAATATAAAAATTGTCACGAGACTGAATCTCATAATGCTACGATAAGGCCTTCTGTTTTCAAATAATGTTTTCAAAAGTTAATATAGATTAGCCATACCCAAATCATCAATAAAATCCAACATGATGCTATGAAAGCACGTGCCCTCCATAAAAGCCTATTATTAGTTAACGTTATTCTTGCATGCCAAATTCTAACTATCAGATATAAAATGGCTAGAGTAAAAATCACAATATCTACAGTTTCCAATGTTATGGATAATATCCCAGCAGCAAAAAATAATACGGGGGCTTCAAAAAGATTAACCAAATGCTGGTCTGCCTGTAGTACATATCTCGGTGGTTTCTCTCCCTCAAATGTCTTGAAATATCTCCAATTAAAACCTTCTTTAACAGCCTTTTCTCTTCTCAATCTAGCAACAACGCCTACATAGAATGTCAGTAGAACCTGCCCGAACAAAGGCAGCAACATCATTTCCCGATCCATAACTCTTCTAGAGGTTCTCGATATTTAAATTACTTATTATTTCGTTCTTTTTTTCTCCTTCAATGCGTAATTCAATAAAAACTCTATTTGTCCGTTGACCGATCTAAATTCATCTTCTGCCCATTTACGCAGATTTTCATGTAAATCAGAATCTATACGTATCAGTATTTTTTTCTTAGACATAAATACCTCTCCTTACAGTTAGTAAGTAGTAATATCCTTCAATCAGTATAATGTACCTGTGTTTACAACAGGAGTTGTATCGGTTTCTGAGCACAAGACTACTAATAAATTACTTACCATACTAGCCTTCTTTTCTTCATCTAATTCTATAATATTCTTCTCACTTAGTTGTTCTAAAGCTAATTCTACCATTCCAACAGCACCTTTCACTATTTCACTTCGTGCTGCAACAACTGCACTTGCTTGTTGCCTACGAAGCATTGCTTGAGCTATCTCCTGTGAATACGCTAGGTGACTAATACGAGCTTCAAGAACTTCAATTCCTGCACGCTTCAATCTAGCCTCTACAGAACTTTGCAACTCATTGGCAATTTCTTCTTGATGACTAGAAAGAGCAATTCCTCCAATATCTTTATCCTCAATAATATCATATGGATATTTTGTCGCCATTGCACGTAATGCCGCTTCACTTTGAATTTGGACATAATTATTATAATCATCAACTTCGAATAATGCTTCAGCTGCATCAAAAACTCTCCAAACAACAACTGCTGCAATTTCAACAGGATTTGCGTTTACATCATTCACTTTCAATTTGTTAGACTCAAAGTTTCTAATTCGAAGAGAGATCCCTGTTTTCTGGTATAATGGATTTATTAGAAATCTAAAACCTTCGACTCTGACAGTACCCGAATATTTACCAAAGAATTGCAATGCTTTAGCTTCATTTGGTTGTATGATCACGTAACTGTTAGTATATAGGAACCACAGAGGTCCAGTAATTATTATTAAAGCTCCTGCGACACTCCCTGATGCTAAAATTATTGCATTGAAAATTCCCAGCAAGAGATGCAACCCCAAGCCCAAAAAACCATTTAGAGTGCCTTTTTCAATATCTTGTACAATTTCTTCTTTCCTAATTACTTCTTCAGACATATATCTTCATCCTTCCGATGTAAATTGCTATTATAAAGATATCTTAATGATATCATATAGATATAGAATTTAATACACTCACTTCAATCTAAATTTCATTCGCCCACTCGCCATTTCTAAATACTGGTACAATAGTGCCATCTGAGGTTATTCCATCTATGTCTAATTCATCAGATCCAATCATCCAGTCCACATGTATCATGGAACTATTGCCTCCAGAATCTTCTATGGCCTTTGGATCTGAGGTAATTTCTTCTCTAAAGCATTTAGAATAGCATTGCCCCAGTGCGATATGGCAAGCTGCATTTTCGTCATATAGCGTGTTAAAGAATAAAATACCTGACTGAGAAATTGGTGATGAATGAGGGACTAATGCTACTTCGCCCAGTCTTCTAGATCCACTATCAGTATCTAATAGTTGAAGAAAAACTTCTTCTCCCTCTGATGCTCTCGCTTCTACTATCTCTCCCTTTTCAAAACGTACTTCAATACCATCAATTAATGTACCTCTGTGTACAAGTGGTTTTGTTGCCTTTACTATCCCATCTACTTGATATGCATGGGGAGTTGTAAATACTTCTTCAGTAGGAATATTTGGTGAACAGATTATGCCATTTTTAGCCATACTAGCACCTCCTTTCCAAGCATGACCATCTGCAAGGCCAATTATCAAATCTGTACCCGGAGCAGTGTAATGTAGAGATTTAAATGAGTATTCATTCAACCATTCTTGACGTTTTTTTAATTTTTCATGATGTGCATTTAGATCTTCTAGAGGATTTTCTCCATTAATTCTCGAAGCGGAAAAAATAGCTTCTGCTAATTTTCCTACGGCATCATTTTCAGATAATTCTGGGAACACCTGTTTGGCCCACTTACTACCTGGATATGATACTATATTCCAATTAGTCTCAAAATTGGTTATCTTTTCCATGGCTGGTTTTGAAGCAATAGACATCGCTTTACCCACTCTAGAGACTACTTCTGGGTTCTGGCCAGATAATAGCATTGGATTATCTCCTGAAATTGCAAGGCGAGCAGTATTGTTGCTGAAAGCTTCTGCCATTCCTTTGAAAATCCATTCGGGAGCCCTATCGAAACTTTCTTCAGTTCCATACCTATATTTTGCTAAACTTAGTTCCTCATCAGATAAAATAGTAGTTACAACTCCTGCTCCTGCTTTGTATGCTTCTTCAGTAATTCTTCTCACAAGGGGCAATGATTCTACAGTCGAAGTGATAATCAAATCCTGTCCATGTTGCAAATTCAAACCAAATTTAATACATACTTTAGCCATTTTATCCAGCATTTTCGGGTCAAAAGGCAAATCTTCGTCTTTATTCATAAATTGGCGTCTATGTCCTATGTATAAATTATTCATATCCGATATCTCAAAATTTTGAATATACATAAATACTAAGTCTATTGTAACAAGTAGTGAGAATACTTATGGAAGATGATAAATGGTGGAATTCAGCCGATGAAGAAGAAAAATCTCCAAAAGAAGAAATTAATGATTTGTTGAATGAGGCCGAGAAAAAAAGACTACAAAGAGAGGAAGAAATTGCAGAAGCGGAACATAAATTAAAAATGTCACAGCTTCAAAATCTTACATCTGATGCTGTAAATGGGCCGGGCTTGGGAATTCCTGAGGTCGGGCCTGATGGTAACTTAATTAACTCAGAATCATCAAATATTCCAAAAATAAAAAATCCAATGGGAAATAACAATTTGAATAATTTAAAATCAGGAGAAGACTCAGAAATTGTAAAAAAAACTGGGTTTTCATTGCCTAACTGGTTATCTCCCGGTGAATTAATTTTTGTTACTATCGCCCTAATATTGACAATAGGGTCATCAATAACAATGACATATCAGTTCACTAATCAAGTTGATTGGGAGTTAACTGATGCTAAATTGATTGGTTCAGATGGTATTCAGTGGATGGAAATAAATGCTACTATAGAAAATGAAACAGCGTGGTTCGAAGATGTTTCACAAAGATCATACACGTATGAGGATTGTTATTATGATGATTATGGAGATGAATATTGCGATACATATACTGAATGGTATGATTATTTCGTATGTTATGCGGATCTAAATTTATCATATTCTTTAGATGGCATTTCTTATGTTAATTGGCAATATACTCCAGAAATAACGGGAGAGTGGCCTTGTTTGGAAGACATAGAATTTTATTTCCAAATAGGAGATAATGTGTCTATTGAAGTAAACTCAAATGATCATTCTGATTATCAGGTTTTTGCTATTTCTCATGGATCTCCTTCAGGAACAGTTTGGAATGAAATATTACTATTTCCTGCAGATTCTTATGATATTTACCTATATTATTCGTGTTATGCCGATTTAGTATATTCTTATACCTACTCTTCTGGTTCTTCAGTCGAAACAAGTTATACCGGTTCGTTCTCTTCTTCATCCATTTCATCGGATATTCCTTGTATTGGCGATATAGAAGATCAATACCCAATAGAATCTATTGTTCAGGTATATGTTAATCCAGAAAATCCTTCCGAATCGGCTGAAATACATCCTGATCAGTTTACTCCTAGTGAATTATTTTGTTGCATGTTATTACTGATAATATTTTTACTGATATCATTTATTTATGTCCGTTTCTCAAATAATGACCAACAAGTGGGATTCCAAGGAGGGGATCAAGGATATGGTGGCTACGAGGGAATGCCTCCTTTCACTGGTCCTTGGTATTATCGCCCATTTTACAGGCCATATGGTTATTTCAGGCGACGACGTCATTTTCATAGATCTTCATCAGGAAGAAGAGGAAGGAGGGCAATGAGCCGTTCAAGTGGCGGAGGAAGGCCTAGAGGGAGTAGAAGATCCGGCGGTGGAGGTAGAAGATCCGGCGGTGGAGGTAGAAGATCCGGCGGTGGAGGTAGAAGATCCGGCGGTGGGAGAAGAAGATAATGAATTTAGATTTCCTTTTTGCTGAAAGTTAGTCTGTAATTATATGTTTGATTACTTGTAAAATACTCAGGTACTGATGTAATAATGACATAAATCAAATCACCCCGATCTGCTACGATTGATGCTCTACCCTCAATACCTCCGCTCATTATGAAGGGTATATGTTCAGTAACTCCTCTTCTCTCTCGGTAAGCACTCCAATTTTTTTTAATCAATATTCTTCCTGAAAAGTATGACGGTGCACCCTCACTTCCAAAAGCATCACCTTCCAACTTAAATTCATACTTTCCTTTTCCTCCGTAATCATTCTTTAATTCTAGAACATTATATGACCAACCTCTAGTCACTAATTCTTCTGTTGGGCAGAAAATAATATTCTCATTTGAATATCCTCTTTTTAAATTCCTTGAACTCCAACTAAAGACCAATTGATTTAACACAGATTTTTTACTATTCCACCTTTGCATATCTATAAATTTTTTTTGTGCGTTGGAAAGATAACTAAAATCATCCGTATTACAAGCAGCCCAGTATGTAAAAAATTCACGTAAATTATGACCCCCAATCTTTCTAAATAGGTATTCTGCAGGATTTACTTTATCCTTTATTTTAAATATATCAGTTATGATATTTTTTGGAACATTACATGCCTCACAAAGAAAGAACAAATAACATTCCAAAGCATATTGCCGTTGATTAAGCTCTTTTTCATTTGGATCGCTAATTTTCTTATTATGTTCTGTATGCCATATGGCTAGATGAGGATTTGCTGTTATGAAATGAACTCTCTCATAACTAGTAACGGATTCTTTTTGATTTGCACGATCGGCAGCATACCAACTGGCCGATGCTTCAATATACCAACTCAACTCATTCCATTGACTTGTCCTTTTCCTATACCATTCATTCTGAAAGACATGAAAACCTTCATGTCTAACTAGATCACCATCTGTATCTTGCCATGGTAAAGTCATGTAAGGCAAACCCATTCTGTTATCTTTAACCATAGCATACCATTTATCTGGGAATAAATCATCTTTTTTTGTAGATCCTGAGTAATACAAATCAGAGTCATGAATGTAGACATTAAAATAAAAACCCAATCTGACATTTTTGGGGTCCCTCATTCCTAAATTTTTTATACAATCTTCTCTAACTCGGTATAAAGTTTTCAAGATAAAATTTGCACGACTTTCCCAATCAAACCTTTTATCCCACCAAACTGCAAAAATGCCTAATGTCCTAACTTCCATAAGTTCAATATCTGGAATTTTATCTCCATCTCCATCTCCAAATAGAGGTTTAATTCTTAACCCCGGAGGCTCTGAGTCCATATTAATGCCAAATTATACGATGTAATAAAATAGATGGGATGCAAAATAAATTATTTTTCTAACTTTCCCTATTTTAAATATTAATTACAGGTCCAGGATTATCCCAATAAAAGTACATCTGTCTTCCATCTGTTGGATAAGGTTCAATATTTGTAGCAGTAAAATATAATTTATTTCCAAAACTTGTTAACCACCAAGGATAACTAGAATTATTTCCTGGATTCAAGTCTAATAAAATATTAGTTCCTTGCATTGTGCCATCCGATTGCCATATTTCATATCCATATTCAGGGGAATTAGCAGTAAAATATATTTTTTCATCATGTAGAATCATTTGTTCTCCAAACAACCTTTCGTTAAGGTCCCAATCGAAAGTTGAATTTGAGCCAACGTATATGTCCATTATCATAATAGTGCCTTCTTCCGTGCCATCTGATTTCCATAATTCACGCCCGTATTGATCATTGTATGCAGTAAAGTATAGTATGTCTCCAGAGAGAATAAAACTTCTTGGATCACTTGATCCATTTGTATTGATATCTTTTACCATTTGAGTGCCGGTGGCAGTACTGTCCGAATACCATAATTCAGTACCATTTTGTCCATTATCTGCTGTAAAAAATATATTTTCTCCATGTGAGATTAAATTTTGAGGATTACTACTATTATTTTCACCTGGCCAAATATCCATGACAATATTGGTATTAACAGCACTTCCTCTGCTAAAATATAGTTCTCTACCTGTTTCAGAATCTACTTCTGCGCTGAAATATATCTTATTATCTCCGACCGGAGTGAGCTGTTCTGGCTCACTACCCTCTACTCCAGGTCTAATATCTCCTATCAAGAATAATCTATTATTTCCAAATCCATTAAGATCATATCTGTACAGTTCTCTGCCATTATCATTACTTTCGGCGGAAAAATAGATGATATTGTCTACATGCGTAAAATCTCTTGGTTTCGATCCTAAGAAATCAAAACAACAGTAAGGGCCAGCTTCTGTTATTTCAGGTACTATATTTCCCATTCTGATCGTAGTAACGCCATCAGTAAGATATGGCTCTTCACCAGTGACATCTCCTGAATGTGCCCAAAAACCAGAATAAACTAACCTATCCGGATTATTTCCTGAAGAAGGGATGACATGTAAATCTCTAGGCCCAACAAAGTAGAAATCCCACCACCCATTAGAAGAGAAATATTCATGAGTCCACTGATCCTGAATTAAATAAGTCCCTTCTTCTGTACCGTCACTAACGAAAACTTCTGCCATTCCAGGACCATCATAGCCTGAGAAGAAGAATTTTGAGTTCCCAGCAACTAACTCAGGCCAGTAATCATCTCTATTTATGCCACTAAAATCTTGATAAGTTAAACTGCCATAGTTATCACAAGTTTCTTCTCCTGTATTTTCATTTACAGTACATTCTTCTGGCCTGACATCTTTGACCATGTAAGTCCCAGAAACAGTCCCATCTGTTATCCATGGTTCCCAACTATGTATGCCATCATTCCCAGCAAAAACCAACTTATCGCCCATTTTAGCGATGCCTGATGGTCCCCAATAATTTTTTGATAGATTCAAAGTTCTTCCATAGTTACCCGGGCATTCGCCTAGTCGGAATTCGATTTCATCATTCCATAATTCACCGTCTCCCTCAATGCCAGATCCTGTTCCATCATCAAATCCTCCAACAAACTCTATCCCTGGATTGTCCATCGGACAATCGTCAACCATTTGACGTGTATCAAATGTTAAACCATCAATTGTACTTTGAAGGGCATTAATAGTAGCCAATAATTGCTCTGATTCGCTTTGCTTAGTTATTATTTGAGTGTTAAGAGCCGAAATCTCGGAGTTTGCATCTTCCATTTCCATAGTCAAATTTACAATCTGACCTTCTAGTTGTGCTAACAATCCCTCATCTTGAGTTCGATTTAGTTCGTTCATTGTTTGATTTAAGGTGTTAGCAAGATTATCTCTATGCGTTTCCAAAGAAGTCAATGTCAAAGTCAAATTATTAACATCTTGATTAGAACTATTTAAATCTATTAATGCAGCATCTAGGGTCTGTTGAATAATTGCATAATTACTAAACAATTCTTCATTTTCAGCAGTTAGATTATTTATTTCCAACTCTAGTGAAGCTATCTTTTCTCTATCTCCTGCACTACTGCCTCCTTCAATACATCCTACAAAAATAGATATCGAAAATATTAGCACCAAGGTAGCTGCATTTAATTTCATAAACATGCCAATCTTTGGAGGCTAATAAGTAATTCTACATTCATAATTTGTATTCTATCAAATTATCAGAACCGCCGACAAATACTATTTCATCTCCTCTAAGGTCAAATAGCACTGGAACAGTTCTATGGCCAGTTTCCATTACCAATTCTTTCCTTAATCCATCATGGTGATCCAAATTTATTTCTGTATAACTCAGTCCTTTATTTTTCAAGTATCTTTTCGCTATTGAGCAATACATACAGATAGTTTGTGAGAACATCAAAAAGTCAGTTTTACTTTTTTTAAAATGCTCATTAAGCTGCGACATTTTCTGTCCCTCCAACTAATATTGCATCTTTTGGTCTTTCATTTTCTAACCAAAGATTTTCTCCTAAATCTCCTCCTGAATCATCATCTTCAAATCTACCTTCAAGAACTCTGTCTGTTTCATCTGGATCTATGAATAATAAGAAAATCACAGAAATTAAGGTTAGAGCAGCACCAATATATAACATTGTTAAGTAATCAAAAGTAGCAATCATCCTACCGGAAAAGAGATATGCGAACACAGCAGAAAGATTGAACATTGACATGTATGCAGTAAATTGTGTCCCTCCTGCTTTGCTATATGTAAGTCTCATAGATACTGATATAACACATATCCAAGCAATTCCGTATATTAGTGCCTTTACACACAAATAAATAGTCATGATAGTGGTGTCCTCCCAATATGCATTAAGTAATGCTAGTCCTGCATTCGCTAGAGCAAGAAGGGTAAATCCAATCATTGCTATTTCTCTGACTCCATATCTATCTCCCAAAAATCCTCCAAATATTTGCCCCAACATCGTGAATAAAACTACTATTCCTCCAATTATTGCATTGTATTTTTGTTGTGACCATCCTGCTTCATTAATGAAAATATCAACGATTATTGGATCTACGAATAATGCCAAGTCGGAAAGTAAACACAAAAATATTAGTAAGAATGATGAGCGAGTTGAAAAACCTTGCACAATATAATACGCCGTATTGGCAATACTTACCTTTGCAGTAGATGGAGAAAACGCCAATGGACTCACAATCTCGGGTAACTTAACTCCGAAACCTTCTACAACTATCATTAAGATAGATGCAATAATCAAATATATTCCAAGAGTACTAATAATGGATAATTTTACAAAAATTTCTTCCAACATGCCTCCAATAAGCGGCTCACCAATGAGGTAAAGAATATCTATTGCACTACCAAAAATCCAAGCCACTAATCCAATCCATAATAATGCAGCAGAAATGCTAATTCTATTTTCATATATATTACTTGCAGTCCAACGGGCACTTCTGAATCTAGAATTTTCATTCTCTTTCCATGCTAAATTCGAATCTTCATTGGAATCGGCCAATACTTCCTCAGAATTATCAATTTCATTTATTGAATTATCCCATGGGAATAATTTATTTTCAGGTTTCTCACGTAAAAATAGAGGTAATAACATAATCAAAATTAGCAATGGAATTTGTATCATTATTACAAATTTAATGCCAAAAGTTGGAACTAACATGCCCAAAACTGCTCCTCCAAGTATCATGCCTCCCCTCTTCGTTGCAAACATCATTCCATTAGCTTTGGCTACTTCATCAGGCTGTAAAACATCTACAGCCAAAGCATCTACACTTACGTCCTGTAATGAGGAGAATAAATTGTGAATGAATAACAAAATTGTTACCAATGCTATTTTATCTATAATATTCGGTACAAAGAGTATAGTCGCGAGAGAAATTACCATCCCTGATTGAGCAAATAAGATCCATGGCCTTCTTCTGCCATATTCTGGAATTACTAGTAAATCAATTACTGGCCCCCATACGAATTTAAATGTCCATGGAAGTGCAATTGTAGCAAAGAGAATTGCTATTTCTTCTGGAGGAGTTCCGTTATCAGATAAGTATGCTACAAATGCAACATAAGTAAATCCGGCAGGCAGTCCTTGTGCTAAATATAAGACACACAAAGACACTAATCTTCTAAATTGATTTTCTATTAATGATGCACCATCATTCCATTGCTTAATTACATTCCTCGTCACCTGCGGTAATCTTCTCGGATCATATTTTTTGATATCAAAACTTTCTGTTTGAGATTCCTCACCCCTTTTCTCCAGTTTATCTATCCATCTTTCATTTATTGCAGCATAGGCCAAAATTGCCAATGCAATGAAGAATGGAATGAAGAATATGTGAGATCCCATTGATATCAAATCACCATCATTACCCATATTTGAAGCAGCTTGATCGATGAGCAGAACACGTTTTGCATCAACCGGTGATACTCTATCTTCTGAGATTATTAGTCTAGCATATATTGTAGAATTTCCTGATTTTTCATGAGGGAGAAGTTTTACTCTCCATTCTGACCAATCTCCATTTCCTCCTATATCTGCAGCACCTTTCCATTCTCCACTGCCTACTCTGACCTGAATCTCTCCACCTTGGCCTGAAACAGCACCTGATGAAGTTCCAGAAACATAACTTTCATTGTTGATAGTTTGTAATGTCTCCAAATTCATAGAAACATTGAGTGAACGATCTATATTCCCGGCCGACTCCACAAATGCAACAGGATCGGCTTGGCCGTATCCGAATTCATTATCCGGCCTAGTTTCTAATATGCTACAATCATTAAATCCTGGATCATCAAGTAGTACTATTTCCCTTTCTATCGAATCCACTCTGATGATATCTTTGAATTCTTCAGGAGTTAAATCTGGATTAGCTTGTATCATCAATGCTGCAATCCCTGCCATCAAAGGAGTTGCCATACTCGTTCCTGATTTGCTTGTGTAACCATCACTAGTTGCGGCATCTGGTGCCATAATATTGGAACCTATTACTGCTACGTCAGGTTTAACTCTTAGATCAGAAGTATATCCTCTACTACTATATATTGCCAATCCGAGGTTTTTGTCTAAGCTACCAACAGTCACTGGTAACTCAGCATCACCTGGACTGTCAATAGTATTACATCCCGCGAACGTAGCTCCTCCAAATTCATTACCAGCAGATAATGTAGTTATGATTCCCGCCTCAACTACATAATCCATTTGCCTACTCCAGGAAGAACTACCATCATTATCGATATGGTTCTCTATTTGCTGTTCGCCTAGAGAGGAAGTCAATATGTCTATACTGTGCTTTTCTTTATTTTCAATAGCCCATTGCGCGCCTTGTATTATATCCTCTATATCTCCATCACAGCAAGCCAAAATTGTAACAAGATATGCCCCTGGTGCCGCTCCAATGTACTTTAAACCGGTGGTTGCATCTGTTTGACCTCCTCCTGAACCTGCTGCTATTCCTGCTACATGAGTGCCATGAGTTCCAGAATCATAAGATGTAGAAGGGTCTTGTTCTTCGTCAGTAAAAACAGCATCATAAAAAGCCACTATTTTTGGGTCACAATCAGATATTGGTTGAGGATTAGGATCTAAAGGATTCGGAGGATCAGTTACACAAGTAAATGGATCATCATCCATGTCATTTAGTCCTTCATGATCGCCCCGAACTCCTGTATCTAGTATTGCTATAGTTGAGCCTGTACCGTCTAATCCTAGATCATCCCATACAGAATTAACGCCCATGGTTGGAGCAGCTTCATGCATATTAGGCTCTGCTAATCCCAAATCTTCAATCATGACTACGCCATTTAACGATAAAATTCCTGATTTGCTCGTTATTTGCTCTGTAGGAATTGTAACTATCAAATTATCAAGATATTTAGGCCTAAAAGTTACTTCTCCACCTATTTCTTCGATTGCTTTCACATCGTAATCGGTTGGATAATGATCATAATTGATAAATAATCTAGAACTCTTCTCAGGAGCTCTTTTCCACCAGTCATTTTGAATCTCCACCGGTCGTTCTAATATCCATTCTAATCTATCATCAATACGATTTAGATTCTTATCTCTGCTCCAGTCTATCCACCATTCATCATGTATCCCAGATTCTACTCTTTCAGTCCAAACTCCTTTGGCATCAAAACCTCCTTTGGAATTATCAGGAGGCAGAATAGTTGAGGTTGCTAATGGTAATATAAATATCATTATGAGAGAGCTTGCCAATAGCGTCCTACGCTCAACCATGTATATGACGCAACTAATCTAACGTTTGATATTTGGCACAAAAAAATCACTAATACTCATTTGGTATAGTTTTCATGTTCCAATAAAGATTTAATTTTTCTTCTCAACTACTATTCCCAAATCATCATATTCCCATTCAATATTCTTCCATCCCTTTTCCTTAATCGCTTCTACAACTATTTCTTTATTATTTGCTGAACAAAGTAAGCCTACAGAGCCTCCGCCACCAGCACCCAAAGCTTTCCAAGCTATAACTTTCTTAGAATCTAGTAATGGTTGAATGACTGGAAGAAAAGGCCCATGAATCTGTGAATCCATCATATCTACTCCTTCGCAAACTTGTCTTAGTGACTCAACAACCATTTCTCTCCTATCTTGCTGCAAACCATTTGCCATTGTTCTTGCAGCCTTTCTAATACAGTGTAATCCTTCTAAAACCTCCTCATCTCCGTTCTTATATCTGTCCCAGATGGCTTTATGCAATTTACCAGAATTATGTTCTATTCCTGAGAAAAAGATAACAAAATGCTTGTGTAACCAATTTTTTGCTGAACGCATCGGCTCAAAAGGCAAAGGCTCTACATCATCACCAATAAATAATAAATGATTAAAACCTCCTTTTACAGAAGCCCATTGATCCTGCCTCCCTCCTTTGTTTTCCAACAACTCCTCAAATCTAAATGCCAATTCTGCGATATCTTCAGGAGTTTTGTTTTTTCCTGCTATAGTGGCTATCAGTCCAACATTCATTGCTCCACTAGTTCCTAGTCCAGATCCTGTAGGTACATCACTAGAATATTCTATTTTCTTCTTACCTTCATCGTCTTTCTCCATTGAGCATTTAATGTATTTATTAATAGTAAAATTTACCACTTCACCACCATAATCAGAAGTATATGGTTGTACATCCGTCCATCCTCCTGCTAAATCAACTCTCACTGGAACTCTAACTTCTATACGGCTAGGCATGGTCATGCTAGGGGCTTTCCAAATTGATACTTTCCGACCGAAAAGAATGGGTATCAGTACGCCCTCCGACGCTCATGGCATCACAAGTAGAAGCAGCCATAGAGGCATTCTCAAGCGGCAACCCGGTAATGATTTTTGATTCTTCATTCAGAGAACAAGAAACTGATTTACTCTGGCCCGCTTCGGCTGCTACTCCAAGCATAATGAGGAGACTCAGAAAAGATTGTGGAGGTTTACTATTCTTAGCCATAGGAAATGAAGTAGGTGAATTATTTGGTTTGCCTTGGTTACAAGATATACATTCTCACCCTAATTTAGTAGAGGAAAATCCAATACTCTCAGAACTAATTACTGATGATTTGAAATATGATTCCAAATCTGCATTCACATTATCACTAAATCATAGGGAAACCTTTACTGGAATAACAGATAAAGACCGTGCATTAACTACGCGTAGATTTGGCGAATTGACAAATGAGTTATTTTCTAATGGGACTGATCACTTGGAAGCACGTAAAGCTTTAGGAAAGGAATTCAGGACACCTGGTCACATACCTCTTTGCCGTGAATCGCCCGGAGGTCTCAATTCACGTCAGGGGCACACAGAATTAGCCGTTGCTATGGCACGTCTTGCTGGACTGCCTCCATGTACTATAGGTGCAGAAATGTTACAACCCGAGGGAGATGGGGCACTTGCAGTTGAAGATGCTAGGAAATATGCTATTAAGAATGGAATACCTATGTTGACTGGTGAAGATATTTTAGATGTGTTTGGGATAATTTAACAAATATGGTTCGTATTGGAGAGTTTATCATATGTCTACCGTAGTCATGGCTGTAGGAGTTTTTGATTTGCTACATGCAGGTCATTTACATTACTTAGAACAGGCTAAATCATTAGGAGACAAATTAGTAGTTGTTGTTGCACATGATGAAACGGTAAGAAAACGTAAACATGAGCCTATAACTAATCATAACTTACGAAGAAGAATGGTAAGTGGTCTCAAACCTGTTGATAGTTCAATAATTGGTAACCCTCCTGAAGTTCCAATTTTTGAAATATTGAGTGAAGTAAGGCCACATAAAATCGCCCTAGGATATGATCAGAAACATTCTATAGATTCAATTAAGAAAGGATTAATTGAACACGGATTCGGAGACATAGAAGTCCTTAGAGTGGAAGGACTTTCTGATGATTTGGACGGTACTAGGAAGATCATTGCAAAAATATTAGATATTTGGCCAAATGATATGGGCGGACCATATGAGGAAGATTAGATGTTTACAGGAATCGTACAAGGAACTGGTACTATCATTTCCATTGATAAAAAAAGTACCTCATCAACCCTTTCTATTGATTTAGGCGAATTAAGCTCACACCTAAGTCTTGGTTCAAGTGTATCTATCGATGGAGTATGCATGACTGTTACAAGTCAAAAAGATACTATAGTTTTCTTTGATGCCATACAAGAAACGTTGTCACGTACTACAATTGGTCAGGCTGCAGAAGGAGATGTTGTAAATTTAGAACGTGCTTTGAAAATGGGGGATGAATTGGGAGGGCATCTACTTTCAGGCCACATAATGTGTAAATCATCTGTTGTATCTAGGAAAAATAATGGCGAAGGTGTCGACTTAGAGATATCAATAAATGATGAATTAAAGCCATATATCATGGAAAAGGGTTACATCGCTATAGACGGAATTAGTTTGACCATTGGAAAGGTAAATCAAAATACTTTCAATCTACATTTAATACCCGAAACACTTGAGCGTACCACAATCAATTCAAAAATAGAAGGTAGTTTGGTAAATATAGAAATAGACTCTATAACTCAAGCAGTAGTTTCAACAGTGGCATCAATAATGGACAATTCAATTAAAATTTAAATGAGGGATAAAATGAAAATAGGCATAATTTGTACTTCTTTTCACAAAGAAGAAATGGAAAGGATGTTACATTATGCCACTGAAGAATCAATTTCCAATGGTTTTGAAATATCTGTAATAAAATGGATTCCGGGAGTAATGGAAATGCCACTTACTATTGATAGAATGATCACAGAGAATGACCTAGAAGGAATAGTCACTCTTGGAATAATAGAGGAGGGAGAGACTCAACATGGAACAGTAATGGGCCAAGCTGTAATAAGTTCGATAATCAATTTACAATTAAAATATAACATCCCTATAGGACTTGGAATAATCGGCCCTGGAGCAAAAAAGGAACATATTAAGCCAAGAATAGAACCACATTCAAGAGCAGCAGTAAATGCAATAATTAAAATGAAAAATTAATATTTTTAAGTTAATATTCAAAACACATCCCTTATTGGAAGGCATATGAGTGATGTAGTGCGTAATGTGATTATCATAGGTTCTGGGCCAGCAGGATATACAGCAGGACTTTACACAGCAAGAGCATTACTTGAACCACTAATGTTTGCAGGATATATGTCCGGAGGGCAATTAATGCTAACTTCGGATATAGAAAATTTCCCCGGTTACCCCGAAGGAATTGGAGGTCCGGAAATGATGTTACAATTACGTGAACAATCTGAAAGATTCGGTCTAGAAGTACATGATAAAAATGTTGAACGTGTGGATTTTTCCGAACATCCATTCAAAGTATGGGCCGAGGGTCAGTTATTTTTATCAAAATCAGTCATTATTTGTACTGGGGCTGAGTCTATCTGGCTAGGAGCAGAAGGTGAAGAAGAACAAAAAGGAAGGGGAATAAGTACTTGCGCGACTTGCGATGGTGCCTTTTTCCGTGATGAAGAAGTATTAGTTATTGGAGGAGGAGATTCTGCAATGGAAGAGGCAACATTCTTGACTAGATTTGCTAGTAAAGTAACCATTATTCATCGAAGAGATGTTTTTAAGGCTTCAAAAGTCATGTATGAAAGGGCCCTCAATAATCCAAAAATTGAAATAAAGACATTTAAAAATATCAAAAAATGGCTTTCTGATGAGAATGGTATTGTTGGCGCAATACTTCAAGACCCAAGAGATAACAGTGAAGAAGAAATCTCTTGTACAGGGGCTTTTATTGCTATAGGGCATAAACCAATAACTCAATTTTTAGAAAATCAGGTTCAAACTGATGAATCAGGATATATTGTTCCAAGTATCCACACAATGACTAATATCCCTGGTGTATTTGCTGCAGGAGACGTAGTTGATACTCGATATAGGCAGGCAATTACGGCAGCTGGAATGGGATGTCAGGCAGCAATAGATGCAGAAAAATGGATAGAAGGCCAGCATTAAGGTGATATCTTGCAAACTTCAGTAGAAGTAAGTTGGATAAATAGGAGATTAGCTGAATTATTTTATACGACTCATGTCTTTGTCACCTTTTTTTGTGGTTTTATGTGGATTGGGCCATATGAATGGATGTGGTGGGGAGTTTTAATATTATATGGATTAACAGAAATACTATGGTTCTTTCGAGACGGATATTGCATACTTACTGACATTGAACGTTATTTTCGAAAAGTTCCAAGGCCAGATAATGCGACCGAGCAGAATTTCATTACAAGACTGGTAAAGAGTTTTTTTGGTTTTGAGATAAATCCTAGAAATGCTCAAATATTTACAAGATTTTGGGGAAGATTTGGTTGGACTATTGCCACTATTAGACTATTCATTATCTAGTAAATTTTCAATTATGACCGAAGAACACTTGTCTAGGATACTCTTCGGAGAGCCATGCATGAGGAATTATCTAATTCTGAATTAGAGCGTTATGCACGACATATTTCTTTACCACAAGTAGGCCTAGAAGGTCAAATAAAACTAAAAAATTCTTCAGTTTTAGTCGTCGGTGCAGGAGGACTGGGATCTCCTTGTCTGTTATATTTAGCGGCTGCAGGATTTGGTCAGATAGGAATAATCGATGATGACAAGGTAGATGTTTCAAACCTTCAAAGACAAGTGATTCATAGTAATGCAAATTTAGGCGAATTAAAAGTCAATTCAGCAAAGAGGAGATTATTAGATCTGAACCCTGAGATATCGGTGAAAATTTTTAACGCCCGATTGGATATTGAAAATGCATTAGATTTAATCAAACAATTTGATATCATAATAGATGGAACCGACAATTTTCAAACTAGATATTTGATAAACGATGCATGTGAAATTTTGAATAAGATTTGGATATTTGCTAGCATTCATCAATTCGAAGGACAAGTTTCCACATTCAATGTATCTCCTGGATTAAATTATAGAGATTTATTTCCAAAACCTCCTCCTTTAGAATTTGCACCAAATTGTGCAGAAGCAGGAGTTTTAGGAATTTTACCGGGAATTATAGGTTCCATACAGGCTGCCGAAGCGATAAAAATAATACTTGAAATGGGCAATATTCTTTCTGGAAAATTATTTCTTTTCAATGCTCTTTCAATGTCTTCTAGAATATTGAAATTTGAAGCCAATATATCTAGGGGGTTAATATCTGAACTGTCTTTGGAATCAGAATATTGTATGAGTAATTCTTCTTCTGGCGACATAACTCCGCTCGAGTATGTGAATAAAATAAATAATGATGATTGGCAACCATTCTTACTTGATGTTAGAAGACCTGACGAAGAACTGATTTCAAAAATAGAAGGTACGAATTTAACTATTGTCCATACTGAAATACCAAATAGAATCCAAGAAATACCTTCGGACAGAGATATTGTAATCTATTGTAGATCAGGAGTTAGATCTGCAGCAGTTCAGAGATTTCTTCTCGAAGCAGGACATACTAATACAATATTAAACCTAAAAGGTGGAATTTTAAATTGGTCTGATACTGTAGATTCAAAGGTTCGTAAATATTAATTGTGGTATTTTTTAGTTATGTTTAACATTTATTTGTGGTATTTTGGTTAAAATATTATTATTTTGATTATTTTTTTTATAAATATATCTAATTTATGGTATTATTCTATCTAGTTTACCGAACATTTGTTGTATGAATACCCTTTCCGAGCGAATATGGTAATAGCAAGGCACGGAGTTTGGAGATGCCCCAATTGTATGCATCATCAGATATGGAAAACACGTAATTACAATACTACTAGACTTGATAGACAATGTGAAGAATGTGGACATAGGGCTCGAGTAACTCTAGATAGATCAAACACCGGGCAAGGAAGAAATAGGACTGTTAAAATATGGGAAAGACCAATTGACGTATCTGTAAATGAATTAACTAGTGAAGCATCACGCCGAAATAGCAAAAATGTCAAGAAGGATGTAGATTATTTCAATGAACCAGTACAAAGTAATCTGCCCACTCTTTGGGGTAAAAATTGGACTCCCACTACTCCTTTAATTTTTTCAAAAGGTTTGAAATCAAAAGATGTGAGGCATGAATTGTTAAGATTTATTGCGGAAAGGCATGATGGTCATTTGGCATTTATTTCTTCATTATGGGACTCTCAGAAAATTCCTTCAATATTCGATGGGCATTCTTTTCATGATTTTTCAAAATCATTTGTTAATTCGATTGATATCTCACTCAAAGAAAGATTATTTTCTCCGAGTCTTTCTCATTTAACTCAAGCCGAGATAATTCCTCGTAGGGATGGAGAAATGTTCCTCGATAGACGCGCTTCAAGATTATTAATCGACATCTCACTTTGTCTAAGGCGGATTGCATATTCGCAATCTGTAACCTTAGAGCAAAGACTTGACTGGCAAAGATGGATGATAAGGACCCGTATTCTTGACGAACATCTAAAAGATCTTTATACCAATGGAATTCCCACTCCTGATGGGAATAGTTTCACTGGGAAAGGATTCCGTTCAACTTGGCAAGAAGCAGTTGTTGCTTGTGCCTCTGCTTTGAGGGGCTTTGATTCTTTAGATTCTAATAGTTCTGACGGACCAGATATAATTGCCCCAATGATTAGAGATACTGGTCTGGCTTTAGCCATGGGCCAGACACCTTCAGAGATTTTTGCAGCTCAAATGGGAAAATCCGAATCTTATATGGATGGAGGAATTTCTGGTGCGGGCGGACGTGATTTGCACATAGGAAATTGGGAAAAAGGAATTTTACCACCCACTGCTCCTTTGCCAATTGCAAGTGCCACTACAACTGGAATAGCCTTAGCTTCAGCACGTTTGAAAAAAAACCGTTTCCATTTAGCCCCAGTGGGAGAAGGTTGTAGTAGTAGTGGTGAATTCTGGGAAGCTATGAATTTTGCAGGAGCTAGAGGATTACCAATATCTTACATGATACAGAATAATCAAATAGCACTTGATACATTTACTGCGGGCCAATCCGGTGCGGAAACCTATGGTGACAAAGGTCATGCAATGGGCATACCATCATGGTCAATAGACGGATCTGACCCTTCTGCCTTTTTTGCGTCAACCGCTGTTGCAAGGGAGTTTTCATTGAATGGCGGAGGAGCGACTCTGATACATGTTGAAACGATGCGTGGTTGTGGCCATGCACACCACCATGACGATTTGTATTTAGGGGCCGCTTCGGGCAATCCTCCTGGTTATGTATCTAGAGAACTTCTGACTTATTGGGCTTCAAAAGATCCACTATCAACTCACAATGATAAATTAATAGAATTAGGAGTTAGTAACAAAACTCTATCTAAAATCCAGGAAGAAGAAAAAGAATATGTAGACTCTTCTAGAAAGATTATGGAAGAAATGCCGTGGCCGGAAGGGAACAGCGTAACTCAAGGGATCACGTCATTACATGATGCTACAACCCATTCTCAACAAATAAATAGAATCAATTCAAGTAATATTATTCCTAGCCAAACTCTGAAACCAGGAGAACAAGATTTAGAATTCTCAAATGCACCTAATTCATGGACATTTAGTAGGGCGATTCAAAATGCCATGGTGGTATTGGCCGAAGAATATGGTGATAATATCGTATTCATGGGAGAAGATATGGAAATTGCTGGAGCTTTTGGGATGAATTTGTCATTAAAGGCAAAAGGTCATTCTGATAAATTACTCGACATGCCTCTTTCTGAATCTATAATCATCAATTCAGCAACTGGTGCTGCTTTGGGGGGCATGCGACCTGTAGCAGAAATACAATTTGGAGGATTCGCTGCACTGGCTATGAATGCTTTAGTGAATAACGCAGCCCAATTAAGATGGAGATGGGGTGCTAATGTACCTCTTACAATTAGAATCCCATTAGGAGGCAAAACACGTAGTGGGCCATTTCATGCAAATATCATTGAATCATGGTTTATCAACGATCCTGGTTTAATTGTAGTATTTCCAAGTACTCCTCAAGATGCTTTTGATATGTTAATTGAAAGCCATTCTTTACCTGATCCTGTGATTTTTCTAGAGCATTTAGGACTTTATGGATTAAGAGGAGGATCTACAGGGTGGGGAAATAATATAAATCAACTAGTAGATACAAAATCTGTTCATAAAAGAATTTCAGAGGGACAAAATTCAATTGGTAAAGCAAAAGTAATCAGAGGAGGAAGGGAAATAACGATAGTGACATGGGGTGCTATGGTTCATGTCGCCCTTGATGCAGCCAATAAAGTTGCCAAAAATGGTTTGGAAGTCGAGATTATTGACCTCCGTACATTACTTCCATTTGACGCCGAAACTTGCATTAAATCTGTAAATAGAACTTCTAGATTGATTATACTGCAGGAGTCTCAGTGGATGGGTGGTTTAGCACACACAATTTCTAGTAGAATCATTGAAGAAGCATTTTGGAACTTAGAAACTCCTCCTGTGGTGATAGGTGCACTAGATACTCCAGTTCCTTTCTCTCC
>Ga0315330_10000249_pt1 | contig 31576 bp, 25 predicted proteins | sample M140m34915metaG_FD_203453 | JGI IMG/M metagenome (GOLD analysis project Ga0315330, IMG submission 203453) | Ammonia-oxidizing marine archaeal communities from Monterey Bay, California, United States - M1 40m 34915 | ecosystem: Environmental > Aquatic > Marine > Intertidal zone | place: USA...
TGAACCTGTGCTCATGTTTTCCGCTTTCAAATTTCCTGATGATGAACAGGATACATGGTGAACAATCTGATTTTAACTCAATGACATTCGTTTGAGTGCGCTGAAATGACGCCATCTGTGCGCCACGCCGTTGCCTGGCTGCTGTTTGGAATTCGTTTGTTTTTCAAGGTCGAATTCAATCGAGAATTCATTGGGCAGTGAGAGCTGGAATCCAGCCCTCGTAGTACACAAACCCGACATATAGGATGGCCCCGACCACTTGGAATAACATGATCATGCCCCCCAGTTTCAAAAACATCCCCCAGCCCACGGTTTCGTTGGCCTCGCGTTTCAAAGCGTAAATTGCAATGACACATGAAATGGATCCGATGGGTGTTCCATTGCCGCCAAGATTGCAGCAGATGATCAAAGTCCACCACAGCGGTTCGGCAGGAACACCATTGCCAGAGATGTCACGGACAATTGGGATCAAAGTCGCTGCCACAGGTATATTGTCGACGATGGAACTGGCGACGGCTGCGAATATCCCCAACAGTGGAAGCAGTAATGACATTTCGTTGTCAGACATCGCGATCACCTGTTGGGCAACCCATGCTAACGCGCCGGTTTGTTTCACGCATCCAATGATGATGAACAGACCCATGAAGAACATGATGACAGTCCAGTTTACTTTTTGGATTGCATCTTCCACTCCTTTTCCAGCAAACAATAACGCTGCTGTTGCACCAACCATGGCGATGAAGTCCATCCCGACACCTAATTGTTGTGCGAACACAAAACCCAATACGGTTGCCATCAGGATGATTGCACTTCGTAACAGTACCTTTCGGTTTTCCACCATCGCCCAAGGATCGAACGTTTCAATTTGTTCGCGGAGCAGTGCTTGTTCTTCGGCTGTTTGTTTCCAAGGCAGATCTTTGCGAAAGAATATTCGCAGACCAACGACTGCAATGATCAAACTGACCAAAGCATAGGGAAGGGAGATTTGGATAAATTGGGAGTAGGGGATCCCTGCGGCGGTGCCAATCATGATGTTGGGCAGCCCGCTGGCAAACGTGGCAATCGCGCCACTGTTAGCGCAGATCGCGACACTCAGAAGGAACGGCACCGGTTTGTAGTTCAGTGACCGGCAGATCACCAACACTAACGAACTGAGGATCAGCATGGCAGGAACAATGGTCAGGACTGCCACAAACAAGAACGTGACCCCGCAAAGGGTCAGAAACAAAGTCGATGCTCTGCCGCCAGTGAATCGGACGATCCACATACTGAGGAAATGAAATAGGCCACTCTTGCCGATGACATCCACCAGGATTCCGGTGCCGATGATGACCCCAAAGATGTTGAGATCCTCCTCAAGCATGTCGTAAATCTTTTCGTACTCAAACAACCCCAACGCGAGTGACAGGCCGATCAGAACGACTGCTCCACATAACGCAGCGACGGTCTTGTGCATCGGCTCAATTGCGACCCCGACATAGGTGGCGAGCATGATCGCTGCAAAGAGGATCATGATCCATGGCGAAGACGGGGTGATGGAGGCCCCGTCAACACTGGAAGCGAGCAAGGGTAGAGACCCAAGGAATGTGTGCAGACACAGTGCGGACATCAAAGGCCTTCAAACACTTGGTAGGACGAATTCGATGCTTTTCGAGTCACCAAGGCTAGCGCGTCTGTGCGAATTCAACAATCCCTGTCCGGAAATTGGCTTCTTTCAAGCCGGCTCCGGAATCGGTCTGAGGGACGATTCGCAGCCACTCCCCCCGGCTCTAGCACCTGCAGGACTGGCAATGCTTGCAAAGATAAAGTCGTCTCGCTGCGACCTCGACCGTTGAGATTGGAGAATCGCATTGGGGGCATTCCGCCTGGCCATAGACCCTGAAACGCTGGTCCTCAGGGATCTTTGCCAGCGGCATACCGGCTTCCCTTGGCGTCACAGCGATGATTTTTCCGTGCTTCAAACCGACGGCCATCATCCGTTTGAGTGACTTCCAGAGTAGGTCAAACGAATCTTGCGAGAGATCTGATCCTGCAATGTGAGGGTCAAGCCCCGCCTCGAACAGAATTTCGGCTCGAAAGATGTTTCCGACACCAGCAACGACTGATTGGTCCAGCAACAACGCTCCGATGGGCTTCCCGCTCTTTGTTATGTTCTTCCAAACATCTGACTTCTTGCCCCCAGCCAGAGGATCAGGGCCAAGCCGTTCCATCACTTCCTTTTGGATTTCGGAGTCGATCACTCGACATGTCGTTGGGCCTGTGAGATCGAGGCTGACGTTGGCCCCGACCATCCTCATCCGAATCTGCCCGACAGGCTTGGGGGGGGGTGACTCGCGTTGACGAAATTTGCCGTATCGCCCTAAATGAACGTGGACGATCGCGTCACCCTCAAACTCATAAAAGAGGTGCTTGCCCGAGGCTCGCACCGATTCAAGGCATCGGCCGCTGACCTGCCGTGCATCCTCGCGAAACCGTCCCTGCGGGCTGGTCACCTTAAGAGCCTCTTCGCCGAGCAAATCGTAGTGCTGGCGGGCTAAAAAGTGTGTTTTGTGTCCTTCGGGCATCTTGTCGGGCTCGCTGGTGTCAGAAGCGCAGAGTGCATCACCGGATTATCTGCAGGCGTCAACCGTTCGGCTCTTTCGCTGGAAGTCGGGATTGCATGAAACCGCCACGAGCTTGTGGTCAGTTGCTGGCGCTTTGCGAAGCGGGCGGTCGCGGTTGGAGCAAAGCTGTGTTTACCATGCTCACCGACTGATGCGTCACCAAGCATGCCCCTGATGAAAGGATCTCTGGTTTTGGGGCACTGACATCTCTGATGTTGGGCAACTGCTGTGTGCTGCGGTTCCCTACCGTGGGTCATGTGTGCAGCAGTAGCGTCAGGCTTATTCAGCTGTGCTGGTTTTACAAGGCTGGCTGGGCTTTACCAGTCTGTTCAGTCTCTACCAGTCCGTTCAGTCTTTATCAATCTGTTCAGGCCGATTTATCATCTGCGTAAGACGTTGCTGCAATTCACTTCGGAGTGGTTCGGCAGCAATTGAGATAGCGAGCCGATAATTGGCTCTCGCCATGCGTTTATTTCCCGAAGCCTCGCCCTGTTCCGCGCGGTGAAGATACTGAGCAAGCTTGCCTTGGTATCTCTTGGCTTGAGATTGCCGCAGATTTGAGATTTGCTGCTGCCCGGTTTCTGCCAACGCTTGTCGAGACTGCACCAACGGAGACGTGGCCGCAGCGTAGTTTCCCACAACCGGATTGATACCCGTCACAAATGGCTGTAGCACACCGGATGAAATGCTTCCCGGGTAGCCATTCATGGTGGTCAGTGAGGGGGTTGTGCTACTAAAGGATCTTGTGCTTCCTTGTGAGAAATTGAAGCCAAGGCGGCCGCGAACTCCACCACCTGTGAATCCGATTCCCCCCCAGAGTCCACCGGCAACTGCTCCTCCCCCCGCCATTCCTCCGAAGGGTGGTAAAGGTGAGCCGCCAGAATTTGCGAACCAGTTTTTGCCTCGCAATGACCAGTTGATGCTGTTGTTTTCGAAAAAGCTGCTGCTGCTGGTGTGGTACGGCACAGATGTTGTCACCATTTGCCCGTAGCAATCGTGAGCTGCCGATGAGCAAATCAGGGCAACGATCAGATGGAAGACAATCCGGGGCATATCAGCATTCTCCTGAAATGAGTCCGTGCATTGTACGGACTCGTGATCATTCAAGCCAATGGAATCCTTGGCGACAGATTGTCGGCGTGGCTAGTGGATCGACGAGCGAAAGGGTTGGCGGTGTTCTGATCGTTCTTCTAGGATTAAGTTGACGGTGCGGCGGGAAGCGGGGGCCCAGCCCAATTTACACCTGCAAGTGAACACCCAAAATTGCCGTCACAGATTCACTCATTGTCACGAAGTCACATTCCATGAAGCAAGTCAGTCTCTACACCGATGGTGCCTGCAGTGGCAATCCAGGCCCGGGGGGGTGGGCCTTCATTTTGCGATGCAACAAGACCGAAAAAGAGCTTGAGCGTAGCGATGGTGAACCGGAATCTACGAATAACAAAATGGAGTTGACGGCAGTGATCCGCGGTTTGCAGGCATTGAACGAGCCGTGTGAGGTAACCCTCTACGCGGATAGTAGTTACGTACTGCAAGGGATGAGTAGTTGGATGTCTGGCTGGAAAAAGAGGGGCTGGAAACGCAAGGATGGTTCCAAGCTTGTCCCGGTTAAAAACGTCGAATTATGGCAACAGTTGGACGCGTTGATGGGGCAGCACACGGTTCATTACCAGCACGTCAAAGGCCATGCCGGGCACCTTGAGAACGAGCGTTGTGATGAGTTGGCGGTCGCTGCTTACCAGAAGTATCTGGAAAAGCGATAAATAGCCGGTTTTATCCATGTTTTGTGGTCGTGTTTGGCCTGATCCCCAATCGCGGTAAGCGCTGAGAAACGCTAGACTTTGAGCCTCGCACGATGGTGTGCGGACACCCTCATTCAACCTCTTTTCTGTAGGTCTTCATGAGCGACGCTCCTGAGTCGAGTTCTCCCTCCAACGAAACTCCCGCTTCTACCGTTCCTGCCGCCAATTCGAATTACACCGATGCGGACTTGCAGCACCTTTCTGACCTCGAGCATGTGCGTGAGAGGCCGGGTATGTATATCGGTGATACTGCCACTCGTGGACTGCATCATTTGGTGTATGAGGTGGTCGACAATTCGATCGACGAGGCGATGGCCGATTTCGCCAAGATGGTCTCTGTCACCGTGCACACCGATGGCAGCGTGACGGTTGAGGATGACGGACGTGGTATTCCTGTCACCAGGCACGAGCAGTTATCGGAGGAACTCGATCGTGAGGTCAGCACATTGGAAGGTGTGATGACGGTCTTGAAGTTTGGGGGTAAGTTCGAAAAAGGTGCTTACCAAACATCAGGTGGTTTGCATGGTGTTGGTGTTACCGTAGTCAACTTTCTGAGTCAGTGGGCCGAGACTGAAGTCAGTCGTGATGGATTCACATGGACTCAGGAATATGAGCGTGGGGTTCCTACCGGTCCGGTCCGCAAGGGGCGAGCGACCAAGAAGACGGGTACCAAGACGACCTTCAAAGCTGATAACAAAATCTTCAGTGTCACCAAGTACAACTTTGACACTCTCTATAAACGCCTGCAGGAACTCGCTTTCCTCAATAGTGGTGTCCACATCAAGTACCATGACGAACGAAATGGGGAAGGTGGAGACTTTCAGTACGAGCGTGGCTTGATCGAATTTGTGGAACACCTCAACCGAGCAAGCGATACCTTGCACGGTGACGTGATTCAAATTTCTGGTGAAAAGGAAGGAACGCAGTACGACATTGCAATGCAGTACAGCACTGAGTTCACCGAGAACGTGCAGTCTTACGTGAACAACATTCACACGATCGAAGGTGGAACTCATGTTTCAGGTTTTCGAAGTGCTTTGACGCGGACGTTGAATAACTACGGTAAAAAAGAGAATCTCTTCAAAGGTGTAACGCCGGGTGGTGATGATTTTCGTGAGGGCATCACTGCAGTCATCAGTGTTCGAGTTCCGCACCCACAGTTTGAGGGTCAAACCAAAACCAAGCTGGGAAACAGCGAGGTCGATGGAATTATCAATGGTGGCGTCTCGGAGCAACTGAATAAATACTTTGAAGAGAATCCGAGGGTTGCTCAGACGATTGTCCGTAAAGGGCTTTTAGCCGCAGAAGCTCGTGAGGCCGCTCGTAAAGCAAAAGACTTACTGAGGAAGCGTAAAGATGCGTTGGGTGGCGGTGGTCTGCCCGGCAAATTGAGAGACTGTATCAGCAAGAATCGCGAGGAGTGTGAACTCTACCTGGTCGAGGGTGATTCGGCCGGTGGTTCAGCTGAAGGTGGACGGATGCGGGACTTCCAAGCGATCTTGCCACTGCGAGGTAAGATCATCAATGCCTACAAGAGTCGTGAAGCCAAGGTTCTTGAGAATCAGGAAGTTCAGTCGATGATTCAGGCAATCGGCACCGGGATCGGCGCCGATCAGGATCTGACTAAACGGCGTTATGAAAAAGTCGTCATCATGACTGACGCTGACGTTGATGGCAGTCATATTCGAACGCTGCTGCTGTGCTTCTTCTATCGGCAAATGTACGAATTGGTTGCTCGAGGCCATGTCTACGTCGCCCAGCCACCTTTGTTCCGCGTTCAGCAGGGAAAGAAGCGATACTACATTCAATCTGATGTTGAGATGAAGTCGCAGTTGCTGGAGCGTGGTCTCAGCGACACGATCTTCGAAGCTGAGGATGGTCGACGTGTTGAGGGAGAAGCGATGCGGGCTCTCTGTACGACACTGGCTTCGATGGAAGAATCGATCTTGGCTCTTGAACAGCACGGCTACAGCTTGCGTTCGCATGCCATGCGTCTCGATCCAACGACCAATAAACTACCGTCATTGCTGATCACGAACGGGAATGAAGAACATTGGTTCCACAGCCAAGACGAAGTTGAGGTATACCTCAATGAAAATCAATTGACACTGGATACAGAGCAGGAAGACGAAGCAGCGCTCGCGGAGGCAGAAGACGCTGGCACAGATGCTTCTAGCGAAGTCGCGAGTACATCGGACGCGAATGGGACGGAAGAGGTAGTCGCAGAGGCCCCCGTACCAATGGCTCATCTCACGGAATTGCATGAAGTCCGGACCATTAATAGTGGTTTGAAAGAATTGGTGCCGCTGGGCTTCAGTGTGGATGACTTGATTCCTGCAGAGCGGACTGGTTCAACCACTGCCAGGTTTGAATTGGTTCGAGGCGAGGATGTTCGCCGTGCTCTGAATGACCTGCGGGACTTATTGCCTGAGGTTAGAGCTGCTGGTGAGAAAGGCCTGCAAGTCACTCGTTTCAAAGGATTGGGCGAGATGAACGCGGAGGAGCTCCGCGAGACAACTCTTGATCCTGCCAATCGTACGCTCTTGAAAGTCAATTTGACTGATGCCGGTGCTGCTGATGAAATGTTCCGATTGCTCATGGGTGATAAAGTGGAACCTCGGCGTGAGTTTATCGAGAAGCATGCATTGGATGTTCGTAATCTGGACATCTGATCTTTTGTCGAAAGCGTAGAAATTGAATCGACTTGCGAACTCACTCAGTCCCTATCTGCTGCAGCATAAGAACAACCCCGTTGATTGGTATCCTTGGGGTGAAGAAGCTTTTGAGCTCGCAGTACGTGAAGACAAACCAATCTTTCTTTCGGTTGGTTATGCGGCTTGCCATTGGTGTCATGTGATGGAGCACGAGAGTTTCGAAGATGACTCCATCGCTGCTCTCTTAAATCAAAACTTTGTTTCAATCAAAGTGGATCGTGAAGAACGACCTGATATTGATCAGGTTTATATGAATGCGGTGCAAGTGATGACGGGGCGCGGTGGATGGCCCATGAGTGTTTTTCTCGATCACCAAAAACAGCCATTCTTCGCTGGTACTTATTGGCCCCCCAAGCAAAAGTTTGGGATGCCCGGATTCTCCCAAGTGCTGGAGTCACTCTCGGAAGCATGGGTGAACCGTCGCGAAGAGGTATTGAGTCATTCAGACCAAATCACTGCTGCACTACAGCAGTTGGCCAATGGGACTGAGGGCCAATCGGACACGATATCCGCTGTGGAAATTCCAGCTAGCGAATTGGTCGCGTCAGCATGTGCGCGTTTACTCGAAGTTCTGGATCACAAATGGGGCGGTTTTGGAGGGGCTCCCAAGTTTCCTCATGCGACAGATCTCAGCCTCTTGCTCCGCATGGGACAAGCCACGGATGATCAATCGATGGTTGCCGCAGCTGAGTTGACACTTGATCGCATGGCAGCCGGTGGCATCCGTGATCATATCGGAGGGGGCTTTTCCCGTTACAGCGTGGATGGGCAGTGGCTTGTCCCGCACTTCGAGAAAATGTTGTACGACAATGCGCTCTTGGCCGAAGTTTATGTTCGGGCGTTTCAAGTCACGGGACATGCACGACACGCGGAAGTTGCCCGCGAGACACTTGATTATGTCTGTCGTGAGCTGATTGATTCTGCCGGGGGATTCCACTGCAGTGAGGATGCCGACAGCGAAGGTGTCGAAGGCAAGTATTACGTCTGGAATCCTGAGCAAGTTGAACAGGTGCTGGGAAAAGAATCTGCAACAGACTTCTGTACGGTTTATGACATCAGTGAGAAGGGCAACTTTGAAGGGAAAAGTATTCCCAATTTGCCACAAAGTATTTCAGCATGGGCCGAGGAAATGTCGGTGGACGAGGGTGAACTCGTTGCAGTCCTCGCGGGCTATCGTGAGCGATTAAGGGTTGCCCGGGATCATCGTGTACATCCGGGACGCGATGACAAAGTCGTTACTGCTTGGAATGCTCTGATGATCAAGGCTCTGTCAGTTGCCGGAGCAGTATTGAATCAGCCTACCTACCTGACCGCGGCCGAAGACGCGGCCGATTTTCTGTTGAAACATATGACCCGTGATGACGGGCGGCTGTTGCATGCGTTCAGGGGTGGCAAGGCACATCTGGATGCTTACGTTGATGACTATGCCTTTACAATCGAAGCCTTCATAGCGCTGTTCGAGTCCACTGGACGTGCGCGATGGATCAAACGTGCGGTCAACTTGGCTGATAGCATGATCAAGCACTTTGAGGATCGTGAGTTAGGCGGCTTTTTCTACACTGCTGATGATGCTGAAGCTCTGATCGCACGCAACAAGGATTGGCATGATGGCAGTCTTGTAAGTGGTAATGCGTCGGCTGCCAGTGGGTTGCTGAAGTTGTCACTGTTGTGTGACCGACAGGACTTTCGAGACATTGCGGAGCGAACTTTGCTTGCAGGGACCGTCGTGATGCAACAACAGTCAGCTGCTTGTGCAGCGTTGCTCGCGGTGCTGGATCACCTTCATCATGGCAATCAACAATTGGCACTAGCCGTAGCTGACAACGCTGAATTGGCTCGAATACGACCGGAGTTCTTGGCGGCCTATCGCCCTCGTGCGGCCCTCTCGTGGGTCGTCGGTCAGGCACCAGATTCTGGCCCTGTGGTAGCTCTCAATCAGGGGAAAGTCGCCCTTGATGGTGAATCAACCTTGTACCGCTGCGAAAACTTCACTTGCGATCAACCGATACGCAATGAAGAGCTGAAGCAATGGCTGGGTGATTAGCAGTTAAGCTGAAAGATTAGAGCCAACATCAGTGCGGTAGGCTGCCCAGGCTGGAAGTAGAGCAGCGATGAGAGCCAAGCCCAGAACTAATGGCAAAACCAGGATTTCATAATTACTGGTGGTGAAGAAGCCGACCTGGACTCCTGTTTGTTCTTCGATTTTTCCGGAATACAGAACGATTGCGGTATGCGCGAGCAACCAGCCAGCAATGGTTCCTATCAGGGCCACTTGAAAGCTCTCGAAAATGATAATGCTGGTGACAGTTGTGCGTCGGGCACCCAAGGCTCGCATGATTGCGATATCACGACGGCGATCGTTCATCGAGTTGTAGATGGAAACAAGGATTCCCACAGCTGCGACGGCACAGGTAATGCCCGTGATCGCCAACAGGGCAGTGAGAAGAGGACCAACGATCAAGTTCATTAGCTTGTTGATCTCTCCGATGGGTGCAGCAGCCTGGGCACGAATCCCTTCGTTGATGGCGTTTTGCATTCCGGGGGCGAACATGATGTTCCCGTTTCGAATGAGGATCGATGTGACTTCACGCTCCGGAATGGAAATCAGACGAAACTCTTGGTCGCTGCTTTGTCCCTCACTGGTGCCATTCGTTGAATCTGAGACCGAATCGCTGGTATTTGACTCGGTTTGAACCAGACGCACACCATTGCTCTCCGTAATCTCTGGGACAATGGACCCGGTTGTTGGGGCATCGCTTTCCGACTCAGTTTCAGGTTGTTCTTCGTTCGATTCTTCGGCATCAACGGCTTCGTCCAGCACGTCTTCACGGTCTTCTTCCGGGTCCCGCTCGATGGGTTTGGCGTGCCCATCCATCAGATAAAATCCTTCAAGATTGACGAACGCGGCACGGTCATTGGGTGTTCCAGTTGGATCCAAAATTCCCACAATCGTGAAGCCCAATGCGTGCCCGTGACCAGACGGATCCCCGTGGGTTGGGTAGAACTTTTCGCCAAGCACGACGTTCATTTCTTTCGCGACTCGTGCTCCGACAACAGCTTCAAAGTAACTGTTTTCCGGTGAGAAATTGCTGAAGGCTCGACCCTGGCTGAAGGTGAAATCTTCATCCACATTAGGCCCATGTTTCAATTTGGTGAAGAACTCAGGCGTAGTTCCGACGACCCTGAATTCACCGAAATAATCACCGAGTGCTAGTGGAATGGCAAACCCACCCGCGATGTAAGGTGCATATCTTCCGTCACGCTCAGCAAGTTTGGGATCACCACCAAATCGGCTTACCATGGAAGCACGCTCGTCCTTTGGCAGAAACTCCATGTACTCCGTGTATGGCAGGTTTTCAATCGGTTGGCTGAGATAAAAAACGCTATTCAAGGTCAGTTGCAGAGGGCTGCCTTTGGGACCGACCACAAGGTTGTAGCCAACGGAGGCATTCCGCGTGAACGCTTCGCTAATCACCCCATAGATGGATAGCACGAGCACAACCAGACCAACACCCAGTGCCAGAGAAAATGTCGTTAAGAAGCTCGAGAGTGCTCGATGGCAAAAGTTGCGCCAAGCGATGTGAATGAGAGACATGGTGGGATGCTTGCTTCAGTGCCGGGTAGGTGAACAATTGGAACTCATGAACACAGTGCTAGCTTCATGATGACGCGGTGGTGTGATCTACCTGATTGATCTCGTCCAGTTTTTCGATCCGATCAAAACGGGATGCGATCTGCATGTCATGGGTGACCGTGAGCAGTGAAACTTCTTCTTCGCGGCAAGTCTCGCATATCAGTTCCAAAACACTGTCTGCACTGCTGGGATCCACATTGGCTGTTGGTTCATCAGCCAGCAGTAATTTGGGGCGTCCTGCCAATGAGCGAGCGATCGCAACTCGTTGCTGTTGCCCAACAGACAACTGTCCGGGGCGATAGTTGAAGCGATCCTGTAGCCCGACACGGGCCAGCAAGTCACCTGCTCGGGCATGCTGATGCTTTCCGGAGCCAAATGCCATCCCAAGGCGAACGTTCTCGATGGCGGTGAAAGCAGGAAGAAGGTTGAAGGTTTGGAAGACATAACCAATGGTTTCGGCGCGAAAGCGATCACGCCCCTCTTCGCTGAGGCCATTGGTCTGGAGCCCATCAATTTGAATCGATCCTTGATCAGGCGACAGTAGGCCTGCAATCAGGTGCAAAAGCGTTGTTTTGCCGCCCCCGCTTTGACCAATCATCGCGACTTGTTCACCCTTTTCGATCTGGAATCGGGGGATGTCCAGAACGAGCAGTTTGCCGCCTTCAGGCTGAGTGAAACTTTTTTTCAGGTCTTTGATATTTACAAGTGCTGTCATCTTCGTCTCATGGCCCGTTGTAGCCCACGGTCAGTGTCCCGTTTCTTCAGTGTTTCACGTTTGTCGTGCAATTTCTTTCCCTTGACCAGTCCCATCACGCACTTTGCAATCCCACGTTCGTTGAAGTAGACACGTAGTGGAACCAGCGTCAGGCTGCGTTCATGAGCCCGCCCGGCAAATTTCTCGAATTCTCGCGCATGAACCAGAAGTTTGCGAGGTCGCCTGGGATCATGATTCCACATGCCAGCGTTCCTGTAATGTGCAATGTCAGCGCCGATCAGCCACAATTCCTGTCCTTTGACGCGAATGTAGGCCTCATCGAGCGAAAGCTTATTATCACGCATCGACTTGACTTCGCTGCCCATCATCATCATGCCGCACTCGACTGAATCGAGTATTTCATAGCGGTGACGGGCTTTCCGGTTCTCGGCCACCATCGTTACCGTTGGCTCGATTTTCTTGGCACCCGCCTTCTTCTTCCCGCCGGCAGCTTTCGATTTGTTTTTCTTCTTTCCCATAACGCTGAGGATTGTAGGCGGCGAAGGCCATTCCACGTAGTCAGACTCTGATTCCAAACGCAGATTTTCGACCTTTATCGCCGATGTAGGCTGATTTTTTCGGTCGCTGCCGCTCTTTTCTCGCCAATCACCCGGAGGCTGCGGAGTAGCCCCGGGGGGTGTTGCTGGCGGGTGTTGCTGGTGTCCAGCCATGGTCGGGACTGAACTTCCCACTACAATAGAAGGCGACTTGAGCTTTGGTTCGTCCTTTTCACCCTGGTTTTTTGTTGAATGGCTTTTCGACTTCCTGTAGTGGCAGATCCTGAAATTCCTGAAGGTGCAGAGGTTTCCGCCTCCGGTAGGCTTCCCCGCTGGCTGAAACGGCCAATTCCCTCCGGAAACGCAAACCACATGACACAGGGTTTGTTGGATGAATTGAGGTTAGAAACCGTCTGCGATAACGCAAAATGTCCCAACCGAATGGAGTGTTATAGCCAGCAGACTGCGACTTTCATGATCTTGGGGAACGTCTGCACACGGCCCTGTGGATTTTGTGCTGTTCACCGTGGTCGACCACCTGAATTGCCTGAGTCAGATGAGCCCGAACGCGTAGCAGAGGCAGCACATCGCTTGGGTCTCAAGCATGTCGTGATCACAAGTGTCACCCGAGACGACTTACCTGATGGCGGTGCCGATCACTTTTATCGCTGTGTCATCGCTGTGCGTGAAAAGACCGGCGCCACCACGGAAGTCCTCACGCCTGACTTCGTCCATTGCAAACCGTCGCTGGAACGCGTGGTTGAAGCTCGCCCCAATGTTTTCAATCACAACATGGAAACCGTACCCCGTCTTTACCGCCGAGTCCGTGGTCCCAAGAGCGATTACTCTTGGACCCTCGCTATGATGAAGCAGGTCAAGGCCTACAACCCAGACGTAAAAACCAAGAGCGGTTTGATGTTGGGGTTGGGTGAAGAGCGAGGAGAATTGCTGGAGGCTTTGGCCGACCTGCGTGAACACGATGTCGACTTTCTCACGCTGGGGCAATATCTTCAGCCCGGAGAGAAATACTTGCCGGTAGTTCGTTATGTGCCGCCAGAGGAGTTTGACGAACTGGGTGAGATAGCCAAACAGATGGGCTTCAAGAAGGTTGCCAGTGGACCATTCGTTCGCAGCAGTTATCACGCCCGCGATATGGCCGAAACAGAGTGCGACTGAGAGCAAGGCAGAGCTGCGAGCAACTCGTTAGTCTGACCGCGAATCAATGGAATCTATCGTCCAGTTCTCGGTACCGAACTCACCCATTGTTCAGCTTTTGATGAAGCTGTCTCTCAACCGAAGAGAGTTGCTTTTTGTAGCTGGGCTTGAACCTCAATGACGGGTTCGCTCCACGTCCCAAGCTTTCCTTTGCCAGAACCAACTCATGCTGGGATACCAAGGCGTACTTGATTCACTCTGTAGCCAACACCAATCAGGTACGTTTCCCAGTAACAGTCTTGTCTGTGTGAATACGGCACCTGCAAGATGTGCCAAAGTAGTGTCGCTTGTTACGACCATGTCAAGATTTTTTGGAATCGCTGCAGTGTTAGTGAAGACGCCACTGTCAGTATCGAAGTGATTTGGGAAAGTCGTGATTGATTTGCCTAGGTGGTTTTGAGTCAACTGCTCGCTGCCAAAAACCAAATTGCATGCTGGGTAATTCAAGGCCTTTGATAGTTATGAAAGGGGCAAACATTTCCAGTGGAATGCTCCGGTACACGTCGGCATGGTGGTCTGGATTGCCATGCCACGTGATACCCACTCTGCTACACCTCCTTGGGGAATTGGAGTTGGTTCCAGCAGATTGGTTGGCAGAAGGCGGTAGTTGATCAAATCACTTCTCTGCTTCATCGATGTTTCCAGGCATGCGAAGTGCATTGCGGAGGTTGTTCCATGCAACTCGATACCTATCTCGTACTTTCAATGCCTTGCGGTAGGAATCCACTGATGATTCGAATTGTCTTCGATCAAGCTGCAGGATTCCAACAAACCCCCACGCATCGGTGGGGATCGATGACTTGTTGTTGGAGCTGTTCAGCCTGATTGAGGGTACCAGCTTCGTGTTGTTGCTATCCCTCTCGTCGCAGAAGTGAGTGGTTAGGCATCTACGGAACTTCTTCATGAAATAAAAAAAGCGACACGTTGAATTACCGTGCCGCTTTTGCGTGTTGACTGATGAGTGCTGTGATACACAGCAAGGTCCAAGATTAGTCCAAGAAACCAACGAGGTCTTGGCTGCGGCTTGGTTGCTGCAGTTTTCGAACAGCTTTGGCTTCAATCTGTCGAATTCGTTCTCGAGTCACTTTAAAGATATGTCCAACCTCTTCGAGTGTGTAACTGTATCCATCGCCGAGGCCGTATCGCAGTTTGATAATTTCCCGCTCACGATAGGACAGTGACTTCAGCACATTGCTGATGCGGTCCCGCAACATCTCCTGCGTCGCACCAATCTGAGGGCTTTCGGCAGTTCCGTCAGGCAGCAGATCACCAAACTGGCTATCTTCACTGTTGCCGACAGGTCGGTCCAGGGAAATTGGGAACCGGCTCATGGTCAGCACACGACGTGCTTCTTCGACCGTCACATCGGCGCGACGAGCAGTCTCTTCGATCGTTGGTTCGCGACCAAGTTCCTGCAGCAGTTGTCGAGCAACGTTTCGAACGCGGCTCATGGTCTCAACCATGTGCACAGGGATACGAATGGTTCGGCTTTGGTCAGCTACGGCGCGTGTGATGGCCTGGCGAATCCACCAAGTGGCATAAGTGCAAAACTTGAAACCACGGCGGTACTCAAACTTGTCGACCGCACGCATCAGTCCTGCATTGCCTTCTTGAATCAGATCGAGGAAAGAGAGTCCCCGATTTCTGTATTTCTTGGCAATCGACACGACTAATCGCAGGTTACCTTCGCTGAGCTCACGCTTAGCCTGTTGGTACTCAGCGTAAACCGAGTTCAGCATTTTCACGCGATTGCGAAGCGATGTGGGGGTTTCTTGACAGGCGGTCAGGATTTGACGCCGCTCATGCAATAATTCCTCACGGATTTCGCGACCATGTTTGGTGCGTTTCTGAGCAGAAATCTCAGAATCGATCTCTCCAAGTCGTACGGAAAACTTCTCCAGCAGATCAATGCGTGTCTCGATCCGCTGAGTTCGAAGGCCTAGCTCTTCGATCAGACGAACGGCGCGACGTCGACGACGGGCGAGTGAACGCCATGCTTCTGCACGTCGACGCTGTGACGCACTCTTGCTGAGAGAGACCTTCCAGTCATGTCGGTTGCGTCGGAGCAAGGTTTGCAGTGTTCGCAGGTTGTGGGGAAGGCGACCAATGATCTGTTCCTTCTCGAGACGGTCTGTGACTGAAACCTGGACGGTACGATCGAATGGAAGCTGGCTGCGGTAAACCTTCTTAAGCGTTTTGTACGCTTCGACGAGCACGAAATGGTTTTCCAAAAGCTTCGTTCGGAATCGGCGACGAGTCTCCTCGATCCGTTTCGCCAATTCGATTTCCTGTCGGCGTGTCAGAAGAGGAATTTCACCCATCTGCGTCAGGTACATTCGTACCGGGTCATCCGACCATGACTCACTCTCATCAACAGCAAGCAGTTCGTCAGGACTATCGAGCTGCACTTGACCGTCGGCCTGCTCAGCAATGGCCACGGCGACGTTGTTGTCTTCGTTGTCGTCGATAGGCAATTTGCGGAAACCACTCGTCATGGCCTCCGTGCTTTGCGCTGCAACGGCTTCAAATTCATCAATTAGGGTATCGAACAAGGGAGGAACTCCTCGCGCGGAAGCGGTAGTTGTCGGGTATGGAACTATGGGTCACGCGACTTGCTGATTTTGATCGTATTTGCTGTGAGTCATGGCCGCTTGATGTGTTCCTTTCCCAGGAGACCAAGATCGGCATGGAGGCGAAGTCAATGATCAGCGATGTTCTCGTTTGCTAAAACGCGTGATTCCCAATAGCGGATATAAGTGGTTGGCGGGCCGGTGGCCCCAAGTCGGTTGTCACTCAGTCAGGTTGTCGTCCGTGAGCGATGGTCGGGCGGAATAGGTCAGGAGGTTAAGTTGTGAGTTTTGATAGTGCTCTGTACTAGGGTAGTTACGAGTGAACGCCATGTGCCGTTCATTAATCCCATTTTTGCGGATGCTTTCCAGAATTCCAAAGCGAGTGACCTGTTAGGTGGGTGTTTGCCCAATCGAAAATTGAAAATCAAAACCTCTCTCTTCACTGACGTCGTAAGTCGGTGAAATGAGAACCACACAACTCTAGCACTCGATGTCCTTGGAGTTCCCGCACCCTCTATAAATGGAAAAACTTTAGGATTGGGGCGTCCTTGCACCTCAGATCGGTTGTGAGATTGACGGTCTGTCTGCCAGATGACGTCGCTTCAAAACAACCCAAGTTGCTGGATACCAACCCTCCCCAAACTAAGGATCAATTCGAACCGATCACGAGAACGAGTTTTCCCCTGCGGATCGCCCGCAGTCGTTATCACCCGTGTTTTCGCACGCCTTTGCGTATTCCCGCGAACTAACGCTGGAATGCAGACGTATCGAGAGATTCCCCCCGGAACGTTCGTTTCAAACCTTTCGGCTATGCCTTCCTGGCCACAATCGGCAAAGTTGACCACGTGTTTTGTGACTCGAGTCATTCGGTCACGGGGACGAACAAAACAGTTCGTTGTTATATTGCCTCGTATCGCTTGGAAGCGTTCGGGCTAATGTGGCGGGTGGTGCCTTTTGCTGCTTCGAATTTTAGTCACCGAGAACGCCCGGTCTAGTCGGGACTCCTTCAAATCTTCATCTATTATGCATCTTTTGCCCTGCACAAATTGCCAGCATCATCTCTCTGTCACCCCCTCACAGGCGGGCGACAACATGACATGTTCGAAATGTCAAACAGAAGTTGCGATTCCAAAGCTGGGAGTCCTTCGGCAATTACCACTGGCTGAGACGACAGATGAAGGTAAATCTGGGACGCAGAAGCAGCGTGAGAGCGGGGTTTCCGTCGTGTTCGTCGCTTTGGGTATGATCGCCATCGCTGGCTTCATGGTGGCTGCTTTTTGCGGTATTCGTTGGAGTTTGATCCCAAATCTGAAGACTACCGATGAGCACATTGCAGATCTTCGGGCTGATTATGCGGAGAGGCCTTCCGCTGAGTTGATCAGAGAATATGAGCAGATGGTCGGCGATGGAATCGAGCTGGGAGTGCCGTTTACCTACAAGCGAATCTCCGACGAAAAGCAGCGATGGGGTCAAATTGCTGGCATTTCAGTCGGCACTGGATTGCTAGCAGCCTTCGCCGCTTTCGGCTTTGCGGCAGTTGGTCGCAGGTCGGCTATCCGCTGACAGAAGGCACTTGGACTTGGGACACTTGGGTCATGCTCGGGTTCGTCGCAAGACATAAACCACATCTTCGGTTGCTGCATCGACCTCAATCGGGTCATCCAACTCATAGGAAAAGTTGTAGGTGGCAACGCTTTCCCAGCAGCCCGACGATGCGATCAGGCGATCCATCTGCTTCGGTCGGTAGCTTCGTAGCACTAGCTCGTCCAGGATTCGAAAGCTCCGAGTCGGGTTATGAACATCGAATTGAATCCCAAATCGCTCAATTCGGCTTCCCTTCTTTCGCTCCTTGGTCCACATGTGGGTATTGATGGACAGGTGTCCCCTGCGGGCTGACCAAGACTCGGTTTCACTCGGTGCCACTTCGGTCGGTGTGAGGTGGACACCTAAAAGGTAAAGGCCTCCTACACGAATTGCTTGGCCCATGCAGGTGAGGTGTGCTCGAGCTGCCTTCTCCGTTTGTAGATGCCGAAAGCTATTGATGGTGTTGAATGCGATGTCATATCGGTGAGGAACCCGAAAGTCGGACATGTCAGCGACAAAGGCCTCGGCATCGATGCCATGACGGTCGAAACGTGCATTGCAGAAATCCACCGCTTTGGGGTTCAGGTCCAAACCCGCTACTTCATGGCCTCGCTTTGCCAATGAATACAGCAGACGACCCGTGCCACAGGCCGGTTCGAAAAACTTTTTGGGCGGACGCTTCATGTATTCGCTGCCACAGCCCAGAATGAACTTGATTTCAGCAGCACAATCAGCACCGAAGACCAAGTCATAGTACTTGGGGTGATCGTAGATCGATTCGTTGATGGTTTCGATTGAATAGGCCTCTGATTTTGAATTCAACTTGCGAATCGCTTTCTAGCCGGAGGATGCATGCCGCGGGAAACTGCACGTCGTGAGTATGCCAGCTTCCCAGATTGTGGAGCTCGTTCCATTGAGATGCTCTAACGGACGGGTTCCAACCCGAGCGCACGCCTCAATAATCCAATTTGCCCGATGTGAGTGTGCTCATGGATGGGGCAAAACAGGATCGCTCCCAACTTGTTGGGATAAGCCGCATACGGCATGTCCACTGGTTCGAGCAGAGTTTCAGAGGTGACCTTCTCTAATTCCGTCAATGAACGTTCATAAACCAGGCCCATCCGTTCACGCAATTCAATTGCCGATGGCTGTCGGGATGTATCTGAAGAGGGTTTGGAACTGCGACTGTAAGCCTTGCGAAAACGACTGGGAATCAATTCCAGGTCGTCGGGGCTGCGCCCGCGAATGCGAAACATTAAAAGCCCATACTGACTGACTGTCAGATGCCCTACCTGCCATGCAATGTGTGTCGGCAGACCAGCAGGCATGTCAAACCACAGCTCATTTGGTGTGTGATCCAGCAGCTCCAAACAATACTGTCTGGCGAATTTTATCTGCCCAATCGCAGACTCAAGCATGGTGGTGGCTGAATCTGCTTGAGCAGCGGGATTTGGTTCGGGGGCATTCATGACGCGGATAATATCAAAGATTGACCCTTTGTGATGCCGGGTAGGCAACCAATTCAGGATCATTCATCCAAGCCAAGACGCTTGATAGCTGCAGCCCAGATAACGGGTGATCAACGTGTTGCTGCCATCAAACTTCTGACTGCATCCCTGTATTCGTACCCATTTTCGAGGAGCTACAGCACGACTGATGCCACTCAGGCAGCTTTCTGCTCCGAAACGCTTTGGCGTCGGGAGCGACGTTTGGGGCGTTCACGATATCCTTCTTCTGGATCATGCTTCTTCTCGAGCTCATCCAAAGCAACCTCGATACGTTGGGTCAGGCCGCTGAGTGATTCGCCACGCTGGGGATAAATCAAATCGCTGAAGTAATAATCAATCGTGCAAAATGGCTTTGGTATCTGTAAACGATCCCAAGTTTTGGAGAGAATCCATCGGCGTGTTGGGATAGCTAACACTCCCACAACCGGTGTTTTCGTTTTGCGAGCAAGCAGGCTGATGCCTTTGTGGGCCTTGCCGCGTGGTCCGCGTGGACCGTCGACGGTGAGCATCACCGGTTTCCCACCGCGAACGTACTCAACCAAAGTTTGCAGAGCCGCTAGACCACCCTTCTCCGATGTCCCGCTGCTGCCGCGCAATGGCACGTGGCCGATCAATTTCAAACCAGGGACGACCAGTTCTCCATCCTTGGATCGCGAGACCATCGTCCCAACGCCAGGTTCGGCTCCCAAAACACCTGCAATCTGTACCGCGTGATAGCCCGCGACCAAATGATTGACGCCGTCACGATTCAGTAATTGACGCGGATCATTGTTGTAGCGAAATCGGCAGGTCAGTCGAAGCGTTAATACAAATAACCCTGCCAGCCAGGGAGTCAGTTTTTTCATTCCAGCGGTATCCAGAGGCCGAGACATTACCCACACCATCGGTTCGCCCATGTATAGAGAGATCATCCACTGCAGTGAACAGCAAAAGAAAGTGAACAGCAAAAGACGCAGTTGCTATCATTCCACTTTGGCGACGATGAATTTCCCCCACTCCACAGACCACACGCTTGGCACTTGAATTTGTGTGCCGGTGCTGTTTTGACTGGAAAGTGCGAGTTAACGGTGCATTCGAATTGCAGATCCGAACACAGTTGCGACTCAAGAGGTTGTTTTCATCACGGTAGACGGGCTCGGTATTGGCCAGGTGTTTGTCCGATTTCGCGTTTGAAAACCACGCTGAAATACTCGGCGTGTTTGAATCCGGTCAGGCTTGCGATCTGTGACAGAGGTAATTTGGTTTCGCGAAGCAACTGTTGTGCTCTTTTCATTTGGACGTTTCGGATTTCAGCTTGTGGTGAACGACCAACGAATTGTCTGAATCGTCTTTCAAGTGAGCTGCGAGCGATGGCGATTTCGTCCAAAATTTCAGCGACTGAAAGACCACTACAGGCCCGTTCGCGAATGATTTTGAGGGCTGATACCACTTCTGCATCATCAATCGCCATGACATCGGTGGATTGCCTCGCGGCGATTCCCAGTGGTGCGATTTTGACATGCCGTTCGGCCGGTTCCTCGTTTCGCATCAGCTGATCCAGCATGCGGGCTGCTTCGTAGCCGATTCGGTCAGCGGCCGGAATGACGCTCGACAGTGAAGGTTGGCAAAAGTCACAAATGACTTGATCATTATCGACTCCGATGACAGCAACTTGGTCAGGGACCGAGATTTCTGCCACACGGCAGGCTTCAAGAACATGCTGTCCCCGAAAGTCGTTACATGCCAGCACCCCGATGGGTTTGGGAAGCTCCAATAACCACTGAATCATTTTGGCTTGTTGTACTTCCCAGCCAGTGCGTCGGGCTTGTGCCCAGTCGGAACTGTGAAACACGATATTAGCGTTGTGGGGACGCAGGTGATTTTGAAATCCGCGATATCTAGCATCGGACCATTGATGGTTTGTGAATCCGCAGAACGCAAATTGTTTCAATCCACGTTGGAGCAGATGTTCGGCTGCAAGTTGTCCGATTGCCTCATGATCATTCCAGATCGAGGGAAGTTCCTGCTCACCATAAATATCAGTGAGGTTTACGGTTGGGATTCCGGTTTTTGCGATCAGTACGGCCATCTCGGGAGTGGTTGATCTCGTGATGATCCCGTCCCCATCCCAAGCCTCGAGCCATGCCGGCGGCGTCACTAGCAACTCTCGCAAATCAAGCTGGACTGACCACGGTGGATTTTCCACCAAGTATTGGCTGATGCCCTCGAGTACGCCGCGTCCAAAAGACATGGCGGTCTCGACGATCAAGAGCACGTGGGGACGCTGTTGATTGCCGCGTGGCTTGACGCGAAATTTACGGTCCTGCTCGCGGTTTGCCATGGTCGATGGGGTTGGGGGTTACGCGGGGAAAATGGGCCGGATCAGCGGGCTGTCCAGTGCCTCAACTTGTCGGAATCGATTGTCTGGGGGGAATTCTAGACGATGATTCTCAATGAGAAGAGTTTTGGCTTGGGGGAAACCGCAGTGTTGCATATTGTCGCAGAGTTCGGTAATCACGTAATTATCGCTCTATGATGACGCTTTTGCACACTTTGGAATATGCCGGAATAATTCTCAATTGGAAGTACGCTGGTTCTCATTGGCAGTCCATCGTATACCGGTCACAATGTTTGAAGCTGTCCAATCTCGTGATCGACGGGAGTATCAGCTTGGGGTCTCCAGTTTCGCTGCAGAGTCATCCCTCCCCGCCTTCGACAGCAAGTATCCCTCCGTTCCAAGATTTACATGATGCCTTCGCTTTCAAAGATGTTTTCGACCCATCGTTTGATCATGGCCCTTTTGGTTGGCCTAGTTTGCCTGACGAGTCGGCCGTGTTTCGCACAGGATGAGGCGGCGAAGCAGACGGTTGATTTTTCCAAGCAAATCCAACCGCTGCTCGCGAAACGCTGCTTCGCCTGTCATGGTCCCGATGAAGCAGAGGGGGGGCTACGGTTCACAAGTCAGAAGGAGGCTTTTGCTGAGGCCGATTCCGGGGAACATGCGATCGTACCGGGTGATATCGATGCAAGTGTGTTGCTTGCTCGGATTGTCTCTGATGTCGAAGACGAGCAGATGCCACCAGAGGGCGATCGATTGTCACCTGAGGAAGTGGATCTGCTGAAGCGTTGGGTTCAAGAGGGCGCGAGTTGGCAGCAGCACTGGGCGTTCGAACCAATGCAGAATCCCGAGCCTCCGGCGATAGACAATTCCGAGTGGAGTAAACATCCGGTAGATCAGTTCATTTACTCGGCCGTCTCGAAGGCGGGTTTAAAACCAAATCCAATCGCTGACCGGGCGACTCTCATTCGCCGCGCCTACTTTGATTTGACCGGCTTGCCACCTTCCGCAGAAGAGGTGAAGACGTTTGTGGATGACCCTGATCCGAAAGCCTTTGAGAAAGTGGTTGACCAGTTGCTTGAATCACCACACTACGGCGAACGTTGGGGACGCCATTGGTTGGATCTGGTTCGCTTTGCTGAAACGAATTCCTATGAGCGCGATGGCGCCAAACCGAACGCTTGGAAATACCGTGACTATGTCATCAAGGCGTTCAATGACGATAAGCCATATGACCAATTCCTCACCGAACAACTGGCTGGAGATGAGCTGGATGAGGTGACGACGGAGTCATTGACTGCGACGGGATACTACCGGCTGGGAATTTGGGATGATGAGCCCGCTGACCCCCTGCTGGCGCGGTTTGACGATATGGATGACATCATCATGACGACTGGTCAGGCGATGCTTGGTCTGACGTTGAATTGTGCACGGTGTCACGATCACAAAATTGATCCCATTTCACAAAAAGACTACTACAGCTTCCTCGCCATGATGGGAGACGTGACACGCTGGGGTCATCGGGGTGATCAGCGTTCCAACAATCAGATCGATGTCTCGTCTGAAGAACTGAATCAAAAATATCGTGACAACGATGAAACTAAACGTCGCTTGGAAACAGAAATAAGGAATGTCGAGCAGTCGGGCATTGTTAAAATGTCGGCGCCGGATCAGCGGGCTACCGAGGGACCCAAGCGTGATCGAAATCGTGTCTTGAAAGAGAAACTTAGAGATAACCTGAGTGAAGAGGATTGGAGAAAATACAAGGACCTCCAAAAACAACTCGCTGATACGGTCCAGGAGGGTAAGGCGTTGCCCCAACGGGAGATGGTGATGGGTTTGGCAAAGTGCAAACCCAAACCCGACCAGACCTTTGTTCTGTTTCGAGGCAATCCTCATTCTCCAGCAGATCCTGTTGAACCAGATTTTCCAGCAATCTTTGGGACTCCTGCACCGGATGCCTCTGCCTTCATTGGTAATGAGAAGACCGCGGGTCGCCGACGAGTCTTGGCAGATTGGATCACGAGCGATGAAAATCGGTTGACGGCCAGAGTCATGGCTAATCGCGTTTGGCAGTTTCACTTTGGACGCGGCATTGTTCGAAGCAGCAATAACTTTGGAAAGTTGGGTGTACCACCGACACACCCTGCCCTGCTTGACTGGCTTGCTCAGCAGTTGATTGCCGGCGACTGGAAGTTAAAAGATTTTCACCGCCTGATCATGTCGAGTCGTGCTTATCAGATGTCATCGGCTGGGCAGACTGCTGGTTTGGCAACGGATCCCGGTAATGATTTGCTGTGGCGTTTTGATCCACGGCGATTGAGTGCGGAAGAAGTGCGTGACACCATTCTCGCGATCAACGGTTCGTTGAATCGTCAGACGTACGGACCGAGTTTTTACCCATCCCTGTCACGCGAGGTATTGGCTGGACAGTCACGTCCAGGTGCTGGTTGGGGGAATTCGTCCGAGCAGGAAAAAAATCGCCGGTCGGTCTACATCCATGTGAAACGGTCGCTGCTAACACCCATTCTGACTGCCTTTGATTTTCCCGATCCAGACCTGACCTGCGAAGACAGGTTCGTGACGCTGCAACCGGGTCAGGCACTGGCTTTGCTCAATAGCAAGTTCGCTCATGAGCAAGCAAAGCGTTTGACCAAATCCGTGGGCGGTGTGGATCTCGAGAATGAGGAATTGGTGCAACGGGTGATTGCCAAGGCTTTGTCACGCGATGCGACGGAGAACGAAGTTGCTAATGGCAGCAAGCTGATCACCACTTTGCAGACGACTGACAATTTATCGCGGCAGCGTGCAGTCGAACTGTATTGCCTTACTGTTATGAACTGGAATGAATTTTTGTTCGTCGATTAGGCATGTTGTGAAGATCAATATGCGACTGCTTACCATCCAAAATCAAAGCTCTACCTGTTAGCTGAAACATCACACGAGAATAATCATGGCAAACCAAAAAAAACGCACTGGAAGTTTTTGTGGGCGTACCCGCCGCGAATTTCTTTGGCAAACAGGTGGCGGGTTTGGTGCCGCTGCGATGACCTCAATGCTGTCTGCGGACGGTTTTTTTGATACATCTGTCAACGCTAATGAGGCTGCCTACGCCAACCCACTGGCAGCCAAGCCACCCCACTTCGCCCCTAAAGCCAAGTCAGTGATCTTTCTGTTCATGTACGGTGGGCCTAGTCACATCGATACTTTTGATGAGAAACCAGCCATGAAAGGCATGGACGGTAAAACCGTCGATGTCAAAACCTTTGGGCGGGGTGGGCATCGGGCTGGCGGGCGGATCGTTGAGCCAAGGTGGGAATTTGAAAAATATGGCGAATGCGGAAAGTCTGTCAGTACTTTGTTTCCCAATGTTGCGAAGCATGTAGATGACATCGCCTTCTTGCATTCCATGACCGCGGACTCCCCAATTCACGGTTCCGCAATGTTGATGATGAATAGTGGGAAAGTATTGTCAGGAAGCCCTGCTCTGGGATCGTGGGTCAATTATGGATTGGGCAGTGTGAATGAGAATCTGCCAGGATTTGTGGTGATGCTGGACCCTTCGGGAGGTCCGATCAGCGGAGCCAAAAACTGGAGCAGTGGTTACATGCCGGCTACCTACCAAGGCACCGTCTTCCGAAGCAAGGGAGCACCGATCCTTGATTTGGCCAGACCAGACGACATGAGCGTGGACGTGCAGCGACGTCTGCTCGATTCGATTCAGGATGCTAACGCCCAGCACCTCAATCAGCGTCAGGGGAACAGTGATTTGGCCTCTCGCATTGCCAGCTATGAATTGGCTTACAAAATGCAGAGCACAGCACCCGAAGCAGTTGATCTGGCGACAGAAGATGCTGCCACTTTGGAAATGTACGGGATCAATAATGACCGCACACGCGACTTTGGTACTCGTTGTCTGATGGCCAGAAGGCTTGTGCAACGTGGTGTGCGTTTCATCCAACTGTACAGCGGTGGATCCCACAATGATGCCAACTGGGATGCACATGGTGACTTGGAAGTGAATCACAACAAACATGCCGGGAATACGGATCTCCCGATTGCGGCACTTTTGGCGGATCTGAAGCAGCGAGGCATGTTGGATGAAACTCTAGTCGTCTGGGGAGGAGAGTTCGGTCGACAGCCCACAGCTGAATATGCAAAGGGTACCGGACGTGACCACAACTCCTATGGCTTCACAATGTGGATGGCTGGTGGTGGTATCAAGGGTGGAATGAGTTACGGGACTACTGATGAACTGGGGTCGCGAGCTGTCGAGAATCCCTTGCATGTGAAGAACCTGCACGCCACTGTCCTTCATCAAATGGGATTGGATCCGAATCGTCTGTCGTTCTTCTACAGCGGTCTGGATCAGAAATTGGTCGGTGTCGAAGAAGTGGAGCCCATTCACGATATCATTGCCTGATCGGTCGTCTAGTTCTGCACCCAGACAAGTAAAAGGTTTGAATTTGTTTTTCCGCAACACGAATCTCGCCCTCGCTTGTGCCTGGTTCACTGTCTGTTCATGGGTGATGGTGAACGGGATAACGGAAGCCCTTGCTGCTGAACCGGTTGCTGTTGATTATTGCGATCGGTTGCAGCAAGAAATTCAGGGCAAAAAGCACGGCTTTCTAGCTGGGAATCTGACCTATTATGTGGGCGGTTTTCATGCCAGTTGGAATCTTCGTGAGCATGAAACCCTCGGTCTGACTCACCCTTTTTTTCATGACCTACGGAGCCGTGGGGTCGGTCTTGCTGATAGTAGCGGCAGCAGTCACGAGGATACCGGACTCGGAAATGATTTCTCGGGTTGGGAGTTTTATAAAGACACCCGGGTGATGTACGGCACCGTCATCGTCGGTGATAAGACCTATCGTCATCCGGTGCCTGATCGAATGTACTGGCGACCAGATCGCATGGTCTGTGAATATGAGCTTGATGGCATTCGATTGCATGAGGAGAAGTTCATTGCCGGCAATGACGTTGCCTGCTCTGTAATCACGTCCTCGAAGCCTGTCACGCTGCGAATTGCTGGGCAGAGTTATTTTGGTCGGCACAGCTTGATCAGTACGGCGTCGATCGATTTTGATGCATCGCGAAATGCGATCCATATTACTGAGGGCGGCACCACCAAGTGCAAGCCGGAAATCAATCGCGCCGAAAAATCCGCTCCTATCATGTACCAAGGGATGAGCACAGTTCTGACAGCCTCCCAGAGACTGGATGACTTGCATCAATTCACTGATGGGCCTGATGGTCAAAAACAATACTCGTTTGATCTCAAATGTGATCAGTCGGGAGTAACGCTCGTCTGGGCCATGCATGATGAATACGAGGTAGCAGCCAGGCGGGCTCAGGAAGTTGTGAATGATCCCCGCAACTGGAAGACCGAGAAGACGCGGGACATGAACCGTCAGTTGAATCAGCAGATTCCATGGTTTCGTTGTTCAGAGAGTAAGTTTGAGGAAATTTATTATTACCTCTGGTCGCTTTATCTGATGTACTACATCGACGTGCAGCGTGGTTGGGAGATGGAACCGCACACTCAGACAGCGGTCAATAACTTTCTTGGTATGCATCGCTATGATGCGACTTTTCAAATCAAAGTTGGGGCGTGGGCCGGTAACAAAAAGAAGTATGCCTACGGCAACGTCCTGACGTGGAAGCACCTGTTTGCGAGTGGGAACTATCGCAAGTCACGCAATGGCATTGTCGCATTTGCTGACAATAAGGGAACAACCTGGCATTCGGGTGTGTACGGTGTTGAACATTCCGAACATGTTCTTGGTGCGTGGCAGATCTATCAGCACACCGGTGATCTTGTATTTCTTCGCGATTGTTACCAAGGATATTTTCGCGAAGTTTTCTGGGATGGGATTCCTTCTTTCTTCGGTAACCATTTCAGCGTCAGCGAAGTGTTGTGTGAGATGGCTCGTCTGGTGGGAGACGAAGAAGACATTGGCCATTGGCAGCAGTTGGTCCGGGGTTCTGCGAAGGACCTGGAAACCTATTTCGCACAGCGTTGGGAAGCCAATGGACATAAGAACTTTTTTTCGGGTCCCAAGAATGGGATGCTGATGACGACCGGTTTGTGGCACCTTCGTTCAAAATACTTCCCAAGGGACTACGCAAAGAAGACGGTGAATGCGTGGGCGCTGGATTCCGATGACGGTTTTCAGGGGGCGATTTTTCCGAGAGCGATGTCCGGGCAGGCGATGAGAAAATTTGACACCGCTGTGGACCACTCTTTTGGGTATACGCCGGACACGGCTTATTTCACCCTGGATGGGATGTTTCGGCAGGGGTTGGGTGATCCTGCCTGGCGACTCACATTGGATCACCTTGAAAAATATAACTTCCATCCTGAGTGGAAGTTACCTGTTGCGCCGGAAGCTTACACTCGCTCGGTAGAACTATTTGGTGATCAGTATTCCAATTTCAATGCAGGTAAAATTCTTCTTTTCATTGAGGGATTAGCTGGGTTGGGATATTCTCTTCCTGAGAATCGATTGACTGTGCGAGACACGATGCCACCCGATTGGGATTGGATGGAGTTTCGTTTGCCGTTGGAATTGCCATCACGCGAGAATTCGCAGCAGTTCCAGAAGCATTGGCCTACGATACGTTTTGAGCGGTCCCAAAATGCAAATGAGATAACCAAGACGGTTCGTGTTGCAGACTGTCCTTTGGGGATCACGATCGAAACGTGGTCCGAGGGGAAGCAGGTTGTTGCTGCGACAAGGCGGCCTGTTAACCGTTCTGGTAAATTCGATTCTACATTTCCTGATTATGAAAGTTATCGTTTTGAGGATGGCGGTTCGGCGCAGGTTGAGTTGCGTTTGCTTTCACCTTGATTGATATTTGCGTTCGCGATGGATGCTTAATGAAAATTATCATTCGATTTCTGATTGTGTGGCTCGGGATTGGTGTGTTGTCGCACTCAGGCTTCGCGAGTGAACCACCCAATGTGCTCTTCATCGCTGTGGATGATTTGCGAGATTGGGTCGGTCATCTGGACGGCAACCCGCAAGTGAAGACGCCAAATTTGGATCGGCTTGCCAAACGTGGTGTGTCTTTTCGTCGTGCGTACTGCGCGGCACCGTTGTGTAATCCTTCTCGCATTAGTTTGCTGACGGGAGTTGCACCCGCTAACTCGGGTGTTTACGGAAATGGTGAGAAACTTCGGGGTAAAATGCCGGAAGCGATCACTTTGATGCAGTGCTTTCGTGCGTCAGGTTATGGCGTTCGAGGGTGTGGCAAAATATTTCATGGGACAAACGCCTATGATCAGAAATCGTGGGATGAATATTTCGTTCCGACTCGAAGCAGGACAAAACTAAGTCCACAGCGTGGCATGGATTTACCTGAGACAGCGTGGACGCCTTGGGGAAAAGTTGACCTGCGAGATGACGAGATGTTTGATGGCAAGGTTGCGAGTTGGGCGATCTCAGAAATCCAGAAGCCGCATCGTGAACCTTTCTTTTTGGCTTGCGGATTCACTAAGCCTCACTTGCCATGGATTGTTCCCCGCAAGTATTTCAGTCTGTATCCACTCAACACCATCACGCTTCCTCCGAGTGTATCTGACGATTTGTCAGACGTTCCAAGTTTTGGAAGACGGCTTGCCCGTGAGGTCTACGATCCTTCTGGCGAAAAAGACTTTGCCGTGCACGGTGGAGATCACGCGAATATTCATGCAAATGGGCAGTGGCACACGGCTGTGCAAGCGTACTTAGCCACGATCAGCTTTGTTGATGCACAGATTGGGCGAGTTCTGGAAGCCCTTGATAACAGTCAGTATGCCGACAACACGATCATCGTGCTGTGGGGAGATCATGGCTGGCATCTTGGTGAGAAAGAGCATTGGAGAAAACATGCGTTGTGGGACGTTTCAACACGAACACCGCTGATTATCGCTGGCCCCTCAAGGATCGAAGGCATTGCTGGGCTTGCAAGAGGTCAAGTGTGCGATCGTCCGGTCAGCTTGCTCGATGTTTATCCGACGTTACTTGAGCTGTGCTGCTTGTCTCCTCGCGATGGATTGGACGGTCGCAGTCTTCAAAGTCTGCTGAAGAATCCTGAGCAACCATGGGATTACCCTGTTGTGACGACATTTGGATTCAATAACCATGCTGTTCAGACTTCCCGTTGGCGGTATATACGCTATCGAGATGGTGGCGAAGAGTTGTATGACCACGGCAGTGATCCCAACGAGTGGACTAACTTGGCTGCGCTCTCAGGCCACGAAGCTATAATCACGGAGTTGAAGACGCGCCTTCCCAAGGAAAATAAGCGATGAGAAACGGACTGCGAATGACGATGCTGTTGCTGGTTTTCACGCTATCAGTCGCCCTCAGCAGACAGGTGCAAGCGGAACAACGGCTCAACGTTATCTTCTTTCTTGTTGACGATCTCGGACAGCGAGACGTTGCGTGCTACGGTAGTAAGTTTTATGAGACGCCGTTCATCGATGCGCTCGCAAAAGAGGGCATTCTGTTTGAAAACGCATACTCGACATGTCATGTCTGCTCTCCAAGTCGGGCGAGCATTTTGACGGGAAAATATCCAGCTCGTACGAACTTGACGGAATGGTTGGGAGGACGTCCTGAGAGAGACTACGAAAAACTGCACCATGGTGAAAAGCTGACGGCGTTGCCCGATGAGGAACAAACTCTGGCAGAGACATTGCATGAGCATGGTTACGCCACCGCAAACTACGGGAAGGCTCACCTCAGTAAAGATCCCAAAACCTATGGATTCGACGAAGCCGTTACGGGTTGGGTCCGCTCCTATTATCATCCGTTCTCACCGACCTATGAAAAAACGCTTGCTTCCAAGCCGGGTGATTATTACACGGATAAGTTGACTGATGCAGCACTTGATTTCATCGAGCGAAATCAAGACAAACCATTCTTTGTGCATTTGGAGCACTTTTCTGTTCACGATCCAATTCAGGGACGCAAGGATCTGGTTCAGAAGTACCAAAAGAAGCTGGCGAAGATGCCGCCGCAGACAGGCCCCGATTACATTCTGGAATCAAATCCCGATGGGCCGGCATTGTCTGGCGAGAAAATGAAATCGCTTGAAAAATCTGACAGCATGCCAGTGCACGAGGATGAGCGTGTTTGGTGGGTCAAGCAAAAACAGGATAACGTCGAGTTCGCCGGAATGGTCGAAGCAACGGATGAAAGTCTGGGGCGAATTCGTGCCAAACTGAGGGAGCTAGGCCTCGAAGAGAACACCATCATCATCTTCACTGCCGACAATGGAGGAATGGCAGCCTCGAACCAGTACCGTGGAATCAATCATTCTCGTGAGAGGTTGAATTCGAGTTTCGCAAGTTCCAACCTGCCACTTCGTGGCGCCAAAGGTTGGAATTATGAAGGTGGAATTCGAGTTCCGCTGATCGTTCATTGGCCAGGACAAATACAATCCAATTCGACATCTCAAGCGATCGTCACGGGCACCGACTTCTATCCAACCCTGCTTGAAATGTTGGACCTCCCTGCACTGCCTGAGCAACACATGGATGGTCAGAGTTTTGTCCCTGCCTTAAAGGCTCAAGCCTACGACCGGGGACCGATCTACTGGCATTTTCCACACTACAGTAATCATGGTTACCAAAGTCCTGGTGGTGCCATTCGTGATGGGCGATACAAGTTGCTCGAATACTACGAGAATGGAACCGTGCAACTGTTTGACCTCGAGAATGACATTGGGGAGCGACAGAACTTAGTCAAGTCACAACCGGAAGTAGTAGCACGGTTGAAAGAAATGCTTCATGATTGGCGCGAAGAAGTGGACGCCAAGATGCCGTACCCCAAAACAGCCACCTCAAAGCCCGCGCCGGGATCTCGGGTTGCTAAACCCGGCAAAATCTCAAATGCTGACAAGAATCGCTTGCCATTGGATGTCGAGAAGTTTGCTCCAGGCTGGAAGGTAAAAAACTGGGGTGGACCGGGCATGAAACCGGGTTTGCGTAAGAACTTCATGGGCCGCAGTAATGTTCTGCTGACGCACCCAAAGAGTAAAGATGTTCCCTGTGTCTTGTTTCGCACCCTGAAAGTCCCTGTCGGGAAAAAGAGTTCACTGCGGTTCTCAGTTAATAATCATCCTCAGGGAGACTGGACGCTGATTGTTCGGATCGATGGCGCCGAAGTGCTGCAAGAATCCATCGGGGAGTCCAAATGGCAGGCATTCAGCGTCGATATCACGAGGCACGCAGGGAAAACGATCAACATTGAATTGGTGAACCGAGCCAGCGAGTGGTCGTTCGAAGCAGCTTACTGGCACCAGATTGAACTGGTCGAGGAATAGGGAACCCACGCTCTGGCATGGCATTGGCTTTATTTCATTACAGCCTAACCAAGCAAAAAGCCAT
>Ga0315330_10000251_pt1 | contig 31318 bp, 32 predicted proteins | sample M140m34915metaG_FD_203453 | JGI IMG/M metagenome (GOLD analysis project Ga0315330, IMG submission 203453) | Ammonia-oxidizing marine archaeal communities from Monterey Bay, California, United States - M1 40m 34915 | ecosystem: Environmental > Aquatic > Marine > Intertidal zone | place: USA...
ATCATCTGCTTGTACTATATAAGCGTCACCTTTAGTGTTGCCTGAAGAAGGAAGATTGCTTGTTTGAGCAACTTGTCCTTCCATAGTAATACCAGTACCTGTACTACCTGTAGGTCCTTGTGAACCTGTTGCACCTTTAGAACCTTGTGGGCCAGTAGGTCCTGTACCCCCCGTAGCTCCTACTTCTCCTTTTTGACCTTTGGCTCCTGCAGAACCTGTTGAACCGCCTGCTCCAGTCGCTCCTTTATCCCCTTGTGGGCCGGTTGGGCCGGTTGGGCCTGTACCACCTGTAGGTCCAGTTCCCCCAGTTGCGCCTTTTGCACCCGTAGAACCTGTGTTACCTACTTCTCCTTTTTGGCCTTTAGCTCCTGCGCTACCTGTAGAGCCACCTGCTCCAGTTGCACCTTTGTCACCTTGTGGGCCTGTAGGTCCAGTTCCGCCTGTTGCGCCTTTATCACCTTGTGGGCCTGTAGGTCCAGTTCCGCCTGTAGCACCTTTAGCTCCAGCAGCTCCGTCATCTCCATCTCCACCCGCTGGGCCTGTTGGTCCGGTTGGGCCTGTTCCGCCTGTAGCCCCTTTAGCTCCACCAACACCTACTTCACCTTTAGCACCTGTTGGGCCTGTTGGCCCCGTAGCTCCTATTTCGCCTTTTTGTCCTGTTCCGCCAGTTGGACCCGTAGGTCCAGTTCCGCCTGTAGGGCCTTGTGCGCCTGTAGCTCCTTTTGCTCCATCTGCGCCATCATCTCCATCCCCACCTGCTGCACCGGTTGCACCTTTTGCACCTTGTGAACCTGTTGAACCTGTCGGTCCGGTTGGACCTGTTCCGCCTGTAGGGCCTTGAGCACCAGTGGCACCTTTATCTCCATTACTACCATTTGAACCAGCTGCGCCGGTTGCACCTTTAGCTCCACCAACACCTACTTCGCCTTTTGCACCTGTTGGGCCTGTAGGTCCTGTTGGGCCGTCTGGTCCTTCTGCACCTTGGGCACCAGTCGCTCCTTTTGTTCCTTGTGGGCCTGTTGGACCTGTCGGTCCGGTTGGACCTGTTCCGCCTGTAGCTCCTTTGGCTCCTTGTGAGCCTGTTGGACCCGTTCCGCCTGTTGGGCCTGTTCCGCCTGTAGCTCCTTTGGCTCCTTGTGAACCTGTTGGTCCGGTTGGTCCATCTGGTCCGGTTGGACCTGTTGATCCAGTTACACCTTTTGCTCCTTGAGGGCCATTCGGTCCAGTTGGTCCATCTGATCCAGTAGGACCTGTGGGCCCTGTACTACCAGTTGGGCCTTGAGCACCGGTTGCGCCTTTGTCACCTGTAACTCCTACTTCGCCTTTTGCCCCTTGTGGGCCAGTACTACCTGTAGGACCTTGAGCACCAGTTGCTCCTTTTATACCCCCTGCAGGTCCTTGCCATTCTCCAGAGCTATCAATTACTTCAGAACCAGCAATTTTTACACCAGTTACGTCTAATACTCCTGTTTGGGAGTTTCCGTTAAGTTGTGGGAAGGCTTCTAGAACTGCTGCTGTAAGACGTAAATCTACAGCATCATTTTGGGAGAATGCACGTGCGGAAGTCCCGTCCTGAGCACGTACGACGGTAATCGTGTTACTGCTTATACCAGTAACCTTTACGATTTCTTTATTTGTTCCGTCGTCAAACGTAACAAAAAACGACTCTCCGCTATTTAATGATGGGAAAACTGAACCATCTGTGACACCTATACTTGTGGCACTATTGGTTATGTTACCCGATAGGGTTGTAGTCGCATTGTTCTTAAAAACAATAGCCAACTTACATCTCCTTTATAATTATGAAACAGTTACCGTCCAGGTAATTGTCATAGCGTCGTTAGCCCCTTTGTTAACTACTGAAAAAACGGTTCTACATAACATAGTTCCACCAGAAGAAGCATTTAAAATAGCTGCTTCTTTGACGGCACCAGTACCAGTACCAGCTGCGAAAGTGTCAACATAAACAATATCAGCACCTGATACAGTTGTTGATGTTAACGCAGTTCTAGCTAACTCAGTACCTAAAGCAGTTTGACCTGCTGCAGCCGCTGTGTCACCAGAACCTATCGCCATGTGTGACATTGCAGTAGCTGAAGCATCCTTCATTCTACTAGCAACGTAACCTTTTCCTGCAGTAACAACTAAGTTAGGAACTTCTTGAACGATCTCGTCATTGAGGGCAATGGTTAATTTACCTGTTAATTTTAAGCCGTCATTTAACATAATTTCTCCTAGTTAAGTGTATTACTATTTAAAGCCGATGCATTCAAAGCGCTTTGTCTATTAGCGTTCAGTATACTTATCGACTCACTTATTGTAGCACTATCTTGTGCTGATTTACCAAGACTAAATGAATGAGTTTCGGTAATATTTAAGCTATCTGCTTTAGCTACAGCGTTACTAAACGTTTGCACGTCAGTAAAACTAAAGCTATCAGACTTACTTAAACTGGTAGATAACGTTTCGTTATCTGTAAAACTAAAGCTATCTGACTTACCTAAAGCAGTAGATAGTGTCTCACTATCTGCAAAGCTAAAGCTATCAGATTTACTTAAACTTGTATCTATTGTTTCATTATCTGTAAAACTAAATGAATCTGTAAAACCCCCTGGAGTAAAGTCTATAGCATGACTTTCTACCATACTAAACGTGTCAATTCTGGTTTTAGCCCAATCGTACGTAAGCACATCTGCCATAGAGACTACGTTAGTTTTATTACTTGTTACATCCGTAGCTAATGGATCTGATAAAGAAGTTCTATCATCTAAAGATATAGTGTCAGCAAAAGAACGTTCAAACGTTACTACCCTGGAAAGTACTTCTGACATAGACACACTATCTGTTTTACCTAGACTAGGCTCTAAAACTTGGCTATCTGACATAGTAGTTGTATCAGATAAAGCTTTACCCATAGCGTAATTTAATATTTCTGCTACGGACACGGTCTCGTTATGTGCCCCGGAGAATGACACGACAGCTGCGTCAGACATAGTAGGCGTATCTGTAAAACTTAAACCTAAAGTTCTTAATATGTCTACGTTTTCAGTAAATCCTACAGAGTCTGCAAAAGGTTTAGATAATTCAAATACGTGAAACTCTGATAGGTATGCAGCGTCATCTGCACGTTTATCTATGTCATAGCTAAGTACATCTGTATGGCTAAAGGTATCGGTAAAGATTCTATCTAATGTATCTGGATTTAGATATAGGTCAGTAAGTTGTAGATTAACGTGTGTTACTTGGCCTTTAAGATCAACATGCGCAATGCTACCTTTTAGGTCTACAAAAGAAGTAACACTTTTTAACTTAGACATTAGTCAAAGTCATCGCGGACTTTAAATTTAATTAAGTCCTGAACAGTATGTATTCCTCCTCCTGAAGAAGTAAATTCTATCTCGCCTTCAAACGTTCCTGCTGTAGTCCAAGTTCCACTTGGTATAGTAAAGTTGACTCTACCATTAGAAGCGTCTGCGATCGCGCCGGTTATAGTTTTTATAAGTGTTGTTTGTCCGACTTCTCTTATTCTTAGTTTTACAGAGCCACTAGATAAACTTAGAGCTGCCCAAGTATCTGAGTTTTCTGTATCTAACGTCTTCCCACTTGCAGCGGTATTACTGTCTTTTAATGTTGTTTCTAAAACCGGTAGTGTGTCTCCCACTACAAATTTTATTGTGTCTGAATATGCCATAATTAATTTTACCTCTCTAATGCCCTAGTGTCGAGTTGGCTATATATAGGAGCATAATCAAGTGGTGATGCTTCTCCTGAGATTGCATCATATACTCTTTCTGCTCCGGGCCCTAATATAGGAATAAGAGGCCCTTTGCCATATTGTTTATCTTCCATAATTAAGGGTAAAGCTAAAGCTGGTGCCCCCATCATACCGCTTCTGTCCAGCACCTCAAACCAATACTTACCACCAGACATATCTTTAGAAGCTCTATAATTTACTCCAGGGTCATTAGGACTAACTCCTGGTAGTGCGTAAGATAGCCCTATTTTAAACCTTTCCCTTATATCCCATCCTATCATTGTTAGAGGCATTAAAAGTGCTGCTCCAAAGAACAAAGGCATTAAAGCTGGAGTTATGTTGCCTGTTTCTTTATACCTAGTATTTCCTTCTCTGAATAAGCCCCCCATTATATTTTTACCATATGCGTAGTAGAAAGATTTAAGTTGCCAAACAATTGCCCAATGTGGGTCAGAAGCCCATATAGGTCTTTCTGCTGCATTTGGTCTTACAATAGACTCATCTACAAACCTACCCAAAGCTGCTGCTACTTCTGGGTGTGCTTCTATATTACTACCACCATTTTTATATGCGTTTATCTGTTGGCCGGTTACACCCAAGTCTGCTAAATATCTTTCTGATAAAAGTACATCAGCGTCTCCTTCATAGCCTTTGTCTACTATTTCTGCATGTTTTAACAAGAAATCTCTAGCCATACCTGCAGCAAATTTTCTAGTAAACACTGTCCATCTTTCTAGTTGTGTAAATCTAAACCAGCTATTTGTAGCTTTTCTAGCCCACAAAGCTGAACCATCCAGTTCACCTGCATATAAAATTGTATGTGCCATAGCTTCTCTACCATTAGAACCTATGTCTCTAGCAAGTTTTTCTCCCTCACCTTTGCCCATAGCAGCAGTTATATTATTAACAATTGATTTTAAATCTAAAGCCCTGCTTCTTAAGATGGGTCCTGCTGAATCTGGTACAGAAGCAAACACTGCCATACCCAAAAGAGTAATTACGTTTAAAGTAAGCATGCCATCATTAATATGCCTCCAAGCAGTATGTCGTATAGGATCTATCCTACCAAGCATTGCATTTACTGCATCTCTAGCATGTCCTTGCTCTTCTTCTGGCAGCATGTCTATTAGTTGTTTAATTCTTCTACTACCTCCTCTTTTCTGTAGTTCTACTTGTCTTGTTATATCTCTTAAATATTCTATTATTGCAACTTCGCCCGGAGCGGCTAGTCCTTCTTTAACTAACGTAGGTGTATCTAGTCCTTCCCACAATATGGCTCTTTCTTCCGGCATACCTAGTCCATACCCAGAGTCTTTATCTAAGTTGCTAGCAGTGTCTACATTTTTTTCATTGTTTGTAATAATTGCTTCTACAGCTTTTGCAACATCTGCGGGTTTACTAGTTGGGTTTGCTTCTAGAAGAAGTTCTATAAGTTTTGCTTTTAACTTAGGGTTAGCGGCAATATCTGCTACTAAAATAATACGAGGAAAATAATTTGCTCTTCTTTTAATGTCACTTTTATAGAACTGTCCAGTTTTTGGATCACGTTTAAATATTTCATATTGTTCTAATTCTAAAATATCGTACACATCAAATAAGAACTTACGTACAACTTGTGCTTTTGGCGATAGAGCCTCTGTTACTATTTTTTCGTCCTGCGCTTCTCTAAATGCATCTATTTCTTCTTGGGTAAAGGCGTTGTCATTTATCCCAGTAACAGCTTGTTTGATTGCATCAAAACCCTCTACATCTTTACCGTCCATGTCTAATCGGTTTACAAGATCGTTAACTAGCTGGTTTAATTTTCTGTTTGATTCATTTATAAGCCCAGGTGTTCCTTTTTCTCCGCTAACTTTGTGAAACATTTGACCTAGTTCTTTACCTGTTTCTTGGTCTTTGCCCAAAGTATCTAAGAAACCACGAGCAGTAAAGAAAAACTTAGTAAGCCACATAGGTACTTTGCCAGTTTTTATCATTCTATCTGCGTCTTTATTTATCCTACGTAAAAACTTAGTGCTCATTTTACTGCCGAAGAGGTCATCTATAAGTTGCTCAGCGTGAGCCCTATCTTGGAAATTTAAGTCTGTTCTTTCTTCAATGATTCCTGCTATACCTTTCATAAAGTCGCCGACAGTTTCATCGTATGTGAACCTTCCTTGCATGTAAGGCGCTACCATGTTTTTCCCGGGTATAATTTTGCTTTGTGTATCAGCTTTAGCAATATAAAAAGCAAGTAAACTGTCAACCATTGTATTAATATAGTTATCAGTTAAGTTTTTAGAATTAGGAATAGTTCCTTTTTCCAGATCAAATAAACCAGCTGAAACTTTATCAACAAACCATTCTTCAAAACCATTTTCTTCAAAGTATTGGCCGCCTGCAAAACCTTCTTTAATTTGTTGTTCTTTAGCTTTTTCAAACTCTTTCATAAACATATTTCGTATCACGGGATTTTTTAGGATTTTAACCATTTGTTCCTTAAAAAAGCTATGTCCTAATTCATGCCCCAGGACAAGGTGTAATAATCCAAAATCAAAATCACTCATATCAGTTGGTGTTTTTAACACGATAATATCAAACTGTTTTCCTATTCCCTGCATATACCCAGCAATACCACTAATATCATCCATTGCTTCAGTTTTTACATTATTTAACGTGTTGTCTATATCTTTTAATCCTGCTTCAAAATTACCGTCGCCGTGGTCTGTGATTATTTTTTTAATACGAGGTAATACCTTTGCAGCTCCTCTTACCGTAAGCTTTTCCTGTGATGTATATAACAAAATAGGTCTTTTAAGGTTTAAATGTTTTTTAGCCAGCTTTGCTATATCTCTCATATAGGATTTAACATCAAGGTCTGTAGACTTCTCCAGCTCCTCACTTAGTATGATAGCCTCTGTTTCTTTAGGCATCTTAGGTTCTTCTTCTGGTTTTGTTTCTTTTTTAGAATTTATCTTACTTCTAGTAAAACCTTGTTTTTGATAATGCTCAAATTGCTCGTCCCAATATTCGTTTGTAGAATCTTGATTCTGAAAATCTCCTCCATCATCTACAGTAATATCTTCTATATCAGCTCTTGGGTCTAAACTAGTGCTACCACCTGCTGTTTCTGCTTCCCTTAAGCTTTGTTCTAAATCATTACGTTGGATGTATAAATTAGCAGCAGTATTTCTTTTTTCTCCTTTTTTAGGACCATATAAAGATTCAACTAACTCCATAAAAGCGTTGTACTGTTCATTATTAAATTTACCTTGTTGATCTCTTATAGTTTGCATTTCTTTTATCTGTTCTTCTAAAGAGTCTATTTGGGTACTAATATCTTTAATTTTCTTTTCTATGTTTAGGACAGTGTTTGGAGCTTGTTGGTCACTTATTCCTAAAGATTCTTCAGCACCCCTAGCTACTAAATCAGCAAAAGAAAATTCACGTTTTCCTTTATCCTCGGTGTAAACTACAAAATCGGGATCATTAAAACTTTGATCTGTTATAGGTTCACCCTTAAATGTTAGTTGGTAATCTGGATCATCTACTAAACTGCCGTATACACTAGTAAAGGTATCTGCTAGGCTTTGATAATATTGCTCATTAGGTAATGCAGCCATCCTACCTAATATTTTTCTATAACCATTAACTAAGGTAGGCATGTCTATTGTTTGTGGTAGTGTAAAGTTACCATCAGGATCCCTACTAGTAAGCTCAAAAGGACTATTCATAAATACTTCTTTTTCACTGCCGTCGCTAAATACTTTGTTTCTTTTTTTCCTACCCTTACTCTTAGCCTCTACGATGATACGGTCAAACTCAGGTTTTGCTTGTTCGTACGATTGTAATTTTTCTAAGGGTTTGTCATATTTATTAATAACAAAACCGTCTGCTTGTTCATCTATTTTATAAACCAGTTCTGTGTTGTTATCTGTGTCTACTGCTCCGAATTTGTTTACCTGCTCTATAAACTTTTTCAAAAGCAACCTAGAGTACTTATTTTCTTTTATAGCGTTATCAAATTCTTGACGAAATTTAGGGTGGGTAAGAAGCCTGGCATTCTTAACTTGTTCATCGTTTGGCACTTGGTCATCTCTGAATTGCAAATTAGGCGCTCTCCAGGGGTTTCCATTTCTATCTACAATAGGTTTACTACCTTCTTGTAGAGTAGGTGTAACATCTACTCCATCTTCTGCCACATCTGCAACTTGTGCATATTTACCAGTCTCATCCCTAAGACCTGTCATACCTTCAGGGTCTGCAGTACTTGTTCTTCCCATAATTTCATCAGCCTGTTCTTGAGTAAGAATGCTTATGTTTTTTGCTGTAATGTTATCTAAATCAACACCAGGGGTTTCTACAAGTGATGCTCTTTCATCTAAATGAGTTTCAGCGTCTACTATTTCGTAGCTATATTTGTCAGAGTTTGGGAACATTTTTTTAACAGCCTCAAAGTGTACGCCGCCGTCTTCTTTTGGGTCTCCTGTTTGATGGTAATGAACTAATGCACCCGTGTCTTTGTCTCTAACTTGAGCTACCCATGCATCTGAATTTTGTCTAGTTCTTGGGTATTTTAAAATTCTAGCTAACTCGTTATCTAATAGATTAGTGCTAGGCATGTTATTTTCCATGACCTGTTTAAAACCTTCTATGATTTGTGAGTCCGTAGAAAACAAAATACCACCTAGCTGCGTTTTGGTGTCTGACATATCATAACTAAACATTGAATTTGCAACGCCCGGGTATTCTTTTTTATACTTTTCAAGCTCCTCTAAGCTATTTACATCTACCCAGACAGCATCTTTATCTGCTTCTGGATCAAACATGGCATTAAACTGGCCCCTAATCCATTCTTTAGGTTCTATCTGTACTCCTTGTCCACCTGGTCCATACTTCTTCTGTATCATGCCGGCCATTGCATCTCGCTGTTGGTAATCCCTCAGTAAATTTTGAGCGCCTGTTACAGCTCCAGTAGAAATACCACCACCTAAACCAAAAGTTAAACCAGCAAGGGCCCCAGATGCTGCAGCTAATTGAGCGTCAAGCCTTGCTTGTTGCGCAGTATATTTTTCGTTTAGTTGACCTTCTATACGCGGGTCAAGCATTCCAAACTGTTGTAAAGAGTCTACTCCTTGTTGCAATGCTTCTGTGCCAGCCTCAGCCACGGTGCTGATTCCTATTGTTTTAGATATATCTCCATAAGGTATAGATCCTGGCTTATTAGGGTTATCTAGCCTACCTGGACGGGTTATACCCGATTTAAAACCAGTAGCTTTTGTAAAAGCGCCAAATAACTTATTAAAAACGAGTGCTTCAGTAAAACCTCCGATTGCAGCAGTAGCAGTACCTTGCCCAAAAGATAAAGCTGCAGAAATAGGATCGTACATACCTTGATCTGCATAATTACTAAAAGCTTGTCCTGTTTGTCGTGGGAATTCAGACGCTGTTACCCCTGCCCCACTTCCTATAAATCTTCGTTTAGCTAAAACTTTTTTTTGATATTGCCCGTAAACAGCCCTCATTACATCTTTTTGTTCGTTAGTAAGAGTCTTTTTTAAAGCTGCTCTTTGGACAGCATCAGAGATAATATCTTTTGTAAAATGTGTAAAAGCGAGTTTTTCAGTAATGTCTTTTAGTTTCTTTTTACCGGCTGCTCCAGCCAAAACTGCAGCAGTACCTGTAGGAACTGATACAGGTGCTGACAGTCCAGCTAATCCTACTCCAAGAAGCGCACCTGTAATAGAAGTAAGAGCAGAAAGACCTGTCTCTCCGACAACAGCTGGGGCCCATTGCATAAAACCTTCAAAATCTGGTTCGTCTAAAAACTCTTCCCAAGCTTCCGCTGAATCTATAGCTCCAACTTGTTTAGACGCTTCATCTGCTTCTTTTACCCCTGCCATAACAGCGTTGTAAGCACCTTCTTCATTTCCAAATAAAGCTAAAGTAGCGCCTTTCATATATTCCATGTCAGCAGCAAAAGTTTTTAAGCTTTTTCTGTAACTCTGACGTATAGAATCAGCAGCATTAGCTGGTCTTATATTCTCAAATTCGTTTGCAAATTCAGGGCCACCAGGCATGGTGTCTGCGCCAGAAACCTTATCTAGCATATCTCTATAACCTATGATGGGGTCGTACGGCTCTTTTTGTCGCTCTCTTTCTTCGTTCTTAGATTTTATAAAGTCAAGGACTGGGTCTGACATAAACTACACACCTGATCCCGCCGGTAAATTACTTAAGTTAGGAACTATTGGAAATGTTGATGATAGTGGTTCTTTACTTTTTGAGTCTTTCTTTGTGTCTGGCTCTTCTTTTTTGTCTTTTTTAGGTTTGCCCTCTGTATCACCAATTGCTGTTAAGTTCTCTAGCATCCAATTATACTCAAGACCGCTTATTGCTTGTCCACGCACTAGTTCTGTTAGTGGGAGAGAGTCTTCTAGTTCTGCTCCGTCAGGGCCTATAGCAACAATCTTTACTGGATTTCCGCCTTCATAAACTAGAGCTAAAGTATCTTTTATACCATTAAGTAAACCAGCACCTTGCAGATCATTTCTACCAATATCTGCTATGTATTCGCCAGGAGCTTGTCCACTAATAAGCTTTCCAGTCCAACCAGTTAGAGTAGTCCACATTGACTCAGGGTTTTGTAAAGACATCATTATTTTCTGGCCAATAGCTTCTTCTTGCATAAACTTATGTTCTGTAAACCCACCTGCTTGTGCAAAGTTGTACACATAAATATTATGCCCATCTTGGTCCCACATTTTTTGTAAGCTTTCTCTCAACTCTTCGTTATCCCCAGCAGCAGCCATGTGTGCTTCATACGCTGCGTTTACATGTTGGCTACCTACCTTGCCTTTTCGATCGTTATTAAAATAGTCTTTAGTAATTGACTCTAATTTATTCTGGAATATACGTACTTTTTCAGTCTGTTCTAAGTCATCAGCCATACTAGAACTAGTTCGGAAAAGTCCTAATGGGAAACCAGGGTTAGAAACATCCCCTTTAGTTGCGTACTCTCTTAGAATTTTTGTAATTTCTGGGAAACTTTCTGCCAATTCTTGGGTAGCAGTTTTAAACTCAAGGTCGTTAGCTATTTTAACATCTTGGTCGGCTTTAGCTGCTTTTGCAATTGTTTCTGAGCGATATTTGCTTTCTTCAAATATTTGTTTTCTCCAAGCTAATAAGTCTGCGTTTTGGTTTTTTAACCTTTCTGTCATTGCAGTATAGTATGTTCGTTTTTCTGTTAGCGCCGCAGTATCTGCTGTTTGGTCAGCTCTGATACTTGTTCTTCTAGCGTTTTGAGCAGTTGCTAGGTCATTAAGTGTTGCCCCTGGTGCGCCTGTGTAAAACTCATTAAACATAGAATCGGCAGCTTCTTTTGGTGTTCTGCCATCTGGTAAAACCAACTTACCATCTGCATCTGTCCTAGCAGCTACAGTATTTAGCAATAATATTTCTTTATATTGCTCTTGCGCACTAACTTTTTGTTCTTTACGTTTTGCCATTAAATCAGGAATTGAGCCAATACCTTGTTCTTCTAAATCTGTAAATATTTGTTCTTTTTGTTGGTCACCGAAGTTATCTAACTCTCCTGAGTCTTTTAGGTTTTGTAGTTCGGTAGCTAAACGTTCTCCATCTAAGCCTTGTAAACTTGGATAAGCCTGTTCAAATGTTTTAGCTACACCTTGGGTGTTAACCATTACATCTTCTTTACTATCTACTTCAATACTAGGGTCTGTTTGAGAGGCTGGTTGGGATGCAACTGTATATTTAGGATTAGCAGCATACAGTGATTGTAAGTTTTTAAGGAAAGCATTTGTAGAACCTCTTCCAACATTTTCATCAAATACGCCATTAACAAGCTCAATCATGCTTTGATCAGAACCGCCGCCTATATTAGATAGCTCTATGGCGCTTTGGCTTTCTGCAAGATTTATAGCCCGGTCTCTCTTTGGCATCAATGCGCGCGCATCTGCATTAAGTTTATCTGCTCTAGCTTGTAGACCTGTTAGTATTTCTTCTCTCGTAGCAACCTGTGGTTGGTCATCTGCTTTGTCTGAACCAAATACATTTAGTAAAGAAAGTAAACCTTCTTGGTTTAGAGCAGGGGTAACGTAACCACGTAGGGTACCGTTTTCATATTGTTTTTTTAGTGCAATAGAATCAACATTACCTGCAGCTGCTGCTTGTTCAACTGAATAAGGAACTACTCCTTCTTTTGCTAGAATAGGAGCAAAAACTTGTTGATTTCTTTTCTTCTCAAGTTGCCCGTCTGGGGTTTCAGCATGGTATGTTCCCATCATATCATTCATCAATAACGCATTAGAATATTGTTCTCGATTTCCATCGCTAAGCGCTTCTAGTTTTTTCATTGCATCTGGAGCTAAAACAATAGTCCCATCAGATTCTTGAACAAACATTCCTCCTGTTACCTCTTTGCCCTCTTCATTTGTATGGGTTATATCCCCTAACAAAACTTGTAAATTTGAATCGTAGGTGCTTTTAGCGGCGTTACTCTGCAAGGTTTCTCTTGCCGCTTTATTTGCTGCGCTCTTGGTAAGATTCGCTTGGATAGTTGATGGTGCAGATAGACCTCTAGCAAATGCGTTTGCATATTCATTACTCATATTAAATCAAGAATGCTGCAAGTAATGCAGATCCCACTTGGCCTCCCATACCTATCATATTAGCACTATGTTGTGCTTTTGCATTTTTATATGCATTATATCTTTGACTTTGCATTTGAGCTGCTTCGTTCATTTGCCCTAATGCGTTTCTATTTACACCTTGTCCTATATTTATAAGATCAGAAAGCGTAGCTTGGTTAATTTCCCTTTGCGCAAGCCTTGCGTTGTTTATACTACCGGCACTTGCTAAAGCGCTTGATCTTTGTACGGTTCTTTCTTGTTGTTGTCTTTGTGCATTAGACATGCCCGCACCGCCGTAACGTTCTCTGTTTCGTGCGGCTATTTCTCTATTTAGTTTTGTATTGGTTTCTGAGTCTTTTCTGGCTCTATCAATCAAAGATGTGTCATTACGAGCTTTTAAAAGTTGTTCTTCAAACCCTCTAAAATCAGCAATATAGTTATCGTAGTCATCTCTAGCCATTTGAGCATAAATGCTTTGTGGATCACTCACGTCCCCTAAAGTATCTATCATCCCGCTCATTAATCTTGAAACTGCCATAATTTTTAACCGTAGCTCCCTAATGATAAACCTTCAACAAAACGCATACCGGCTCCTTCTGTTCTAGACTTACCGGGATCAAAGAACCCGTCGCCGGTAGACGCGTTTTCAATACCTTGGGCCAACATAGTTCCACCCATTTGGAATCCTGCTTTTAAATTTGCAGTTCTTACTGTTTGTTTTCTTTGGGCAGACTGTAAACTATCAGAAGCAGCTATACGTGCAGCCCCTGCTAACCCAGTAGTAGCATCTGCTTGTTGTCCTCTTGCAGTTGCTAAAACACCAATTTGCCTTTGTCTTTTACCAGCTAGTCCTGACGACTGTGCTTTACCTTGCATTTCTATAGACGCAGATAACCTATCAGCAGAAGAATCAACTGACTTAGTAGCCATAAGAGAAGGCTTATCTAAAGTTTGAGCTACGTCTGCGCCTGCTCTACCCGCAACATAATCGCCGTAGTTTTCTTTTAAAGCTAGATCGCGTTGTTCTCTTAATAAAGGGCTATACGCTTGGTTAAAATAATCTTTTTCAGCTTTTGCTACTTTAGCTTGTACTTTTTCAGCTTCTGTTGCTTGATATTCTGATTTTTTAGGTCCTTTACTCATTTAACTTTTTTCCTATAAACTTTTTCTGTACTCCAACCATCTGCAACAGCGTAAGGTTCTAATTCTGGTATATGAGACCTTGCTTCTATATACCTACATCCAGCTTCTGATGCTAGGTGGTTAAACCACTCTTCATGGGCCATCCAATTGTGGCCTCCTTTCTCATAAGTATACGCTAACCACATATACAATGTCTTGTCTTTTGTAAACTGATCTATTTCGACAGCCAGTATCAAAAAACCTACAGAAGAAGTGTAAAGAAAAGCCCTTTCATTCACACACTCGCTGTAAACATCTTCAGGAATAAAAGTAATAAAAGGATCTTCTTCTATTATCTCAACTATGCCTGGTTTTACCTTGTCCCAACACTGACGTATATCAGTATAGACAGGCTCCTCAATAGTCGATTTCCTTTCCGTACTTTCCATACCGTCTCCTTGGCATACCTATTCCTTTGTACTTAACAGTTCTCTTTACCCCAAGGTCTCCACCTCGGGCCCTTAATTCTGCTTGTTTTAATTCTTGGTTAAACTGAAATGAGTACTCTTGGGCAGCCCCTATGTCAGTCCATTCTCTGTTTGGCATCCTAAGTAATCTATATAAGGTGCCATATATAATTGCATCTCTATATTGATTAGAAATTACAGTATCTATGTTGTTTGAAGTTCTACTTGGTTTTAAAGCTACGCTCGCTATAACTTCTTTTGACCCACTCGGTACTGGAACTATCCAAAAAGTAGAGGGTGTTTTTTGTAAATAGACGTGGGGATTGCCTGTTCTGTTCCTCCAATCTGGATAATTTAACTCCAGGCTACGTGGGCTTATGGGGTCCATGTCGTTCCCATCATGTGTCATTAGTAATACTTGATGCACTTCTGTACCTGTGGGTATATCAAAATCATATTCATAAACCCCAGAAATTGTATTAAAAGGGTCTATATCAAGAATGTATGCTTTTGATCTTTCACAAAACTCTATTGTTGCAGAACGTAAATTCTGTTCTACCAAAGAGTCTGGACACAAAGGTACGTAAGGTAGAACTTCTTTAACTAAAGAAGAGTAGGCTGCCACATTTACCTACCTTGCTGTTGCATTACCTTAGGAACAGCGCCTATGTTAGAAACTGGATCGTTGTTTGGATCTAACAACATTTGAGCTTGGTTGCCCTGCCCAATACTAGCTGTAAATAATTGGTAATGGTTTTGTGCTCTTTGTGCATTTCCTGCGTACTCTGCATCTTTCATATATGATCTGTATAGCACAAAATCAATAATCGCATTTGCATATATGTCATCTACACTAATAGTTGCAGAACCGTTTGCTAAATCTGTTGGTGAATTAGAAAATACAATCTCTACATACGCGTTACCAGATACTCCTGGATATACATAATAGTTTCTTGGGTCATCTTCATCAAACATATAATGTTTAACTATTGTTCCGTGTGCTGCATCCCCAGATACAGTTGGATCGTTCCAATCTGGTTCTTGTGTGTTTAAAATATCAGCATTTACTATTCTAATAGCTCTTTTACCAGTAGCACTACTACTTGTACCATTCATGTTTCTAGTTAGTTTAATCAACCTTAATCCACCAGATGGTAAAGCCTGTTTAGTGCCCGCAACCAGCTGTACGTTAGAAGTTGTTGCTGATGACTCAGGTCTGAAATTTACAATTTCTCTCTGAGCGTCGTTTATATACCTAATTAACTCAGCTTCTGGCCACCTAACACTTGTAGTGTCTTGTAAGGTGTCCTGAATTCTAGCTAGTAAATTAGCGCCTGTAAGTGTCCCTGCCATAATATATTACTCCGCTGCTTTGATTTCCTCTATTAAATCTGATTTCTTTTTGCGTCTATCGAGTTCGATACCTATAGTACGACCGTGAGCTTCTAGTTCAACTTTTGTCATAGACTCTAAATCTATTGACTCTTCTTCAACTACAACTTCTTCTTCGACTACAACTTCTTCTTCGACGACTAGTTCTTTAGCGACCGGAGCTTCCTTTGCTCCTTCTTTTACTTCTTCACAACCTGCTTGTAAACAAAGTAGTCCTAAATCATGACCTACTTGTTTTGGCTCGTGTGCTACTAGATGCACGCTTGCACCCCAAGTAGAGGCCACCGTTATGTCTTCTTTTGATTTTATCCACATAATTTTACTCCTTAAATATGGGTGACTTTAGTAAGCCACCCATAAAATATACCACAATTAGTATGCGACATCTAATCTAACAACACCGAAGTCTTCAGATTGTCCTGTGACATCTGAATGATACTTAGGCTTCTTAAGACCAAATATTTTACCAATTGAAATACCGTTCTGGTTCCCGTAGTCGAATGTATCTTCTACTATCTCTGGAGCACCAATATCAGCCATAGCTAATGCTTGAGCACCACAGAATAAACATGAAGATCCATTTACGTCAGCATCTGCACCCCACTTATAACCAGCAGAACCAGCATTACTTGAAGTACCTGATGTTGCGCCAGTAGTGTTGAACACATGTCTGAACTCGTGAACCATAATTCCGTCTACCATTAGACTTGAAGAACCTGAGAATAAGCTTGAACCTGGTCCTCTTACTCCAGCTTGTCTTACGTTAGCAAGGAAGTCTGAATCAAGTTTTAGGTCAGCCATTACTTGAGGTGTCACAAATAAATGATATGTTTCATCATTACCTGCGCCTCTTAGTCCTCTGATGTACTGATCTTTAGCATAAGCTTTTAGATCAACAATGGCGCTATAGCTTAGTTTGTCAGCTGCAGCAACTGCAGTAACATCACCAGCTACGATACCATTAGTAGCATCAAATCTTCTATGTCTATTAGAAGTTGGGGCGGTTACGTCTGAACCAAACACTAAGTCGTTTAGATTTTGACCTGAATTCATTTGCGGTCTTAAAGCACCGTTATTTTTCAAGTTATATCCAATACCACTTAAAGTAAGGAACGCTAATTGGTCCATTCTGTCAGCCATTGCATAAGCAAGAGCGTCTCTTGAATGTTCCCTAAAGTTCACAACTGATTTTTGATCAGCCAGTCTACCAGACAGTCTGTTCGCAAATCTTAGTTGGTCGAGTCCTACGACTATGTCGAAAGCTCTTAGTGCCTCTTCATTCCCTTCGAGAGTGTTGTCTCCAACAATACCATCACCAGTCATATCGGCTAAAAGTGTTAATACAGCTCTAGCTCCTTTTTCTGATTGAGTAAGTTCAGATATAGTCTGAACCATTGCGTTAGATCCGCTACCCGCGAATTGGTTAATGAAAGACATATTTCTAGCTACACGCCAGAAATCACGAGACCAGATCGTTAATTGTTCACTGGTCAACGCAGCAAAGTTTGTATTTGCCATGATAAGTCTCCTATCATTAAAGTTTATTAACCAGTCGACTTATTGGAGCGACTATTTATCCGTATACCCACTATCGTAGGGGAAACGCTCTCGTTGTTTGCGGGCACGACCCCGACCAGCTTAACGCCTTGATGGGCGAATAACGTATGTTTTACAGGAACGACCCTGGTAAGATATCGCTCTTACGTGCGAACTTATTTTCAATATACCACTATTTATCCGAAATCACCACGCATTCTACGTAAAGTTTCTGCTGGTAACGCATCAAATTCATCAACGGATAAAGTGTTGATATCTAATTTTTTCTCTATTTTAGTTTTACCTTTCATAGAAGGCGGTTGAGATTCAGCAGCTTCCATTTTCTTTTGTGTGTTTGCTACTTTCTTTTTCTCTACTATTTTTTGTTGTACTGTATTAACTTTTGGTGCTGGTGCAGGAGTGCCCACTATGTATTTTGCAGCTTTATCTAAAGCATCCGCTGCACTAAAACCTTGGACTACAAACGCATCTCTTAAATCTAAAACTTCTTGTGTTTTAACTTCGTCAAAGTCAGCATGTGTTTCATTTAAAATAGGGAAACTTTCAGCTAGCTGTGCAGCTTTAGCCTGTAGTGCAGATAACTCTGTACTTTGTTCAACTGTTTTACCCATTCTATTTTGAACTTCAAACATCATAGATTGACGTTCTGCATTTCTAATTTCTGCGCGCAATTTTGAAGCGTCTGTAGTTCTACCATTTAAAACATATTCTTGATACTCAGCTTCTTTTCCATCAAAGTCATATTCAGGTTCTCCTTCTATGGGCTCTATAGGATTAGTAGCTTCTTCTAATTTTTTAGCTAGTGCTTTTTGTTTTGCTAGGACTTCATCAAACCTAGACTTAGGAATCATTGGCTCTTTTGGCTCAGCAACTGCTTCCGGTACTGTTCCTTCAGATTGTTGTGTATCTGCGCCATCTTCTGCCAATACTGTTTCTTCTCCTGAATCTTCTGCACTTTCATCTGCAGCTTCAAGGACTTCCTCTTCTGCTTCCTCTTCAAGCTCTTCAACTGGTTCTTCTTCAGCCTTAAGTTCTTCGACTTCTTCAATTTCGTCCTCCTTGGGAAATTCTACTTCTTCGTCAGGGGTATCGAAGTTCATATCAACTTCAAATCCTTTTGCATCTTCTTCAGTTTTTGCATCTGCACCTGGCATAGCGTCAAACAGTACTTTGTCATCTACTACTTCCGGGGTTTCAGTTTTTTTATTTTTGGCCATTATTACCTCCTTGTGGTTTTACGGCAGCAGCAGCCATTTTAACTGCGGCTTGTGTATCGCTTTGCACCATACGCATGTCGTTTGTCATCCTCGACAACTTCTCACGTAGTTCTAGCTCTTCACGTTTTGCTTGTAGTTTACTTTGTAATTCAGCAACCTTCAACTGTGGATCAGCTTCAGCTTGTTCTACTTTCGCTACATTCAGAGCAGACTCAGTTTGCAGTCTAGTTACTTCTGCTTCTAGTTTTGCAATCTCAAGCTGCGTACTTCTGATTTGTGATTCCATTTGGAATTGTTGTAATTGTATTTGCTCTTCTGTTGGCGGTGCAGTTCCTTCTTGCTGTCTAATTCTTTCTGCAATATCAGCCTTACGCGCAAGGTGTGAATACTCTACTATCATATCGTTTGGTATAGGCACTCCAACATTTCTAAGTTCAATTGCTTCAGCAAACTGCATTTCATCAAAGTTATCTCTAGCAGGAGCAGTACCAACAATTACATCATATTCTCCTATAGTAAGATCATTTATGATCTGACCTTCTGGAGTCATTTGATTAACTGATACTTTGTTTCTTGGTTTAAAAGGGTCTTGCTCGTCAGTTACTTGGATAATTCTTTCTTCTGTGTAATAAGTTTGTACCATTTGTAAAACTTTCTCAGCTAGATATTGTCTTGTCTTTGTAAGATTATCTAAAGGCACTTGTAACAACATAGAACCTCTATTTTGTTTTGCTTGAATAGCAACACCAGAAACTTCTGGACTATCCATACCGAGCATGGCTTCTGTAATACCACTAATTTGTTTTATATTAGCTGCTGCTTTTTGTCCTATTCTATCTAAACCTGTAGGTATTTGGTTTGGTGGTATTTTTCCAGGAGGAGTAGAACCACGGTTAAATTCTAATACTAAACCAGTTTCTGCGCCGTGTTCTTCTAGGTCATCGGCTGTCATGCCAGATAAAGAACCAGACTCTACAATCCATCCACTATTAGCAGTTGTGTTTACTATATGTAGTTCTTGAGAAGTAATTTTGTTTAATTGTTCTTGAGGTGACAATAAATTTCGGACCATACCGAACGGTTTTCCTCTACGAAAGTATGGAAAATAAGGCACGATTGTAAAATGGTCATAAGGTGAAAAATCATCGAATAACACTACGGTATCCGCGGACACGGTCCAACGGACTCGTCGCATTTTTTTGGTCATAATAGATAAAGCAAACTGATCTGCAAAAGCTTCTCTTTTCTTTTTACCCCAAGAATTCGGTACTTTTCGTTTGTCGCCCGTAACGGGGTCTACATAATAAGTACAATCGTCTAATTTATAATACTGTCTTTCTATTACCCTAATTGATCTAAGCATTCGTGCGTTCTCTGGATCTCCAGGATATTGTTGTCCGTAATTATATTCGTTAGTATCTCCGTACCTTTCTTCCTCATACTCCATAGAATCAGCACCTAACGTTGTGCCTGTTTCTGCTAAAAACCTAAGTTTGTCTGCTTTGGCTTGACCATAAACTTCTTCTATCTCATCTATGCTCATCCATTTAGTTTCAAATATTTCATTCCAAGTTCGTGGGTCATATTGTTTAGCATCTGGGTCAATTAAAATATCAAGAGGGTCTTTGGCCGTAACTCTAATCTCTCCTTGTATATGATCTTCATAATCAATACGAACATCAAAATAGCCACGGTCTTGTATAAGGCCATCAGAAAAAACTTGTTGTTCTACCCAATCTAATTTGTTGTTATCTGATATCTGCGCATAAACTTGGGTAAGAACATCTGCAATATCTTGATTGCCTCCACCCCTGGGCTTAAATTGTATGTCTGCTTTTTTTGTACTTTGTTCTGCTAGTACTGCATTTACGGTAGGTAATATTGTATTTATAGTCAGAGCAGGTCGGCCTTGGTCATCTAGAGACTGCATATCAAAATCGTCCCACTGATCGCCTCTATAATAAGCGTCGCATTTTTTTGCTATCTGAATGTACTCGTCATGTCCATGATCTCGCGCACGTGTGTACGCATCCCATTGACTTTTTGCTAGCTCTAGTTCGGCTGCGTCTTTTATCTTTTTACTTGGTTTTTTACTGTATGCCATATTATGCGCTCATTGCCGATTTCTTTTTCGGTCCTTTTGCCATCAATTCTAACCTATCTCGCCAAGAAGGTATATGTTCTGGTGCTTCATAAAAACTTGCGTATTCTGTCATCATCAAACCAACCCAGGCCAAAGCATCAACCTGGTCATCATGCACGCCGTTAGGAAAACGCAAAAGTTCAGCCACCAAAGGCCCGGTCCAAACTGCGTCCTGTGGTACAAAAACCCTACCTTGTTGCATCCTACCTTGAATAGCTCTAGCTCTAGCTTCTTTATCACGTCGTCCTACTTTTAAATCTTTAAAATATGCAGAATGTAATTTACGTTCTGCTACACGTTTTTGTAGAAAGGGGCCAATAGCCATTTCTATATGGCCACGTTCTATTCCTACTATACCAGGTCTCCACATTTCATAGAAATCTAATATTTTTTCCACTAACTCAAATCCGTCGTATTTACCGCGGATCATATCAACTACGTACATATTATCATACTCATCAATCCCAACCATAATACCTACAGAATAATCATTTCTATCTCTTTGTCCTATGGCCAAATCCCACGCGCAGTAGTAACGCATTTTGTCGTAATCGATTTCGTCAGGTTCATAATACTGAATCATCTCTCTGGTAAAATAATCACCGTCATCTGATACGGGGTTTTGTTGGTACAACGCGGTCCAGTCCCTGGGCCCAATGGCTCGTTGGATCATTTCTAAAGATTCTACGTTATACCGTTCAGGATGCAGGGGTTCGCCTGTTTTTCTAAATTCTTCATCTTCTTCTGCTATTGCTGGATATTTAACTACTTCCCATTCGTCTGCGCCACCTTCGGTTGCTTGCAACAGCCTGCCTGCTAGATCATCATCGTGCCATCTAGTTAAAATAACTAATATGCCTCCACCAGGGGAAAGCCTTGTATAAGCAGTAGAGGTATACCAGTCCCAGGTTGCCTCTCTGTTATTTTCAGACTCTGCATCTTCTCTGTTCTTTACCGGGTCATCGATTAATAGTACGTGCGCACCTTTACCAGTAATACCACCGCCAACACCAGCTGCTACATAACCACCGCCTTGGGTTGTTTGCCAGGATTCTACAGACTGTGAATCTTTGTCTAGTCTTGCATCTTCAAAAACTTTCTTATAATTTGGTTCTCTTAATACTTGTCGTACCTTTCGAGAAAAACTCATCGCCAAAGAGCCAGAATAGGAACAACTAATAAATTCGTGCCCTGGGTTACGCCCGAGATGCCAAGCAGGAAAAGCAATACTAGCCAAGGTCGATTTGCCGTGACGAGGAGGCATAAACAGCATAAGCCTTGGGGATTTCTTATCTGCTACGTCTTGACTAAACTTTTCTAGCCTTTGACAGATGTCTTTATGCACCCAACCTGCTTGGTAATCAGGATTAAACTTCTCAACGAACGGCAACATGCGTTTTCTAGACAAAATACGTCTTGCAAGCTCTTGTTCCGCACGAATTTGAGCATTTTGCTCTTTTTTTGACTCTTTTTGTTGTTTTTGAGGCTCAGGAAGTTGGTCTGCCTCATCTGCAGCACAATACACGCACAAACCTTTAGGTAATACGAGGTTTTCTGCTAAAAGCTTCTTACACTTGTAGCATTCTATCTTTTCCAGAGCCACTATTTAGTACTTTTTGGTTTTTTTTGTCTTTTTTGCCGGTTTTTTGGCCACTTTAGCCTTTTTTGCCGGTTTTTTAGAATATCCTTTACCGTATCCCATTTCTTTCTCCTTTTTTTGCCAAAACATTGGTAGTTGCTTGCCTGCTTTACGCTCAGATACCAAATGTGATGACATATAAGCAAAAAGCCCCATAATTATAATAAAAAGTGCCCCTAAAGTAGGTTCTATCCACGCGGGCCACTCTACATACATATCTAACATTTCCATCTCCTCCTAGCTTGCCTAATTCTTGAATTTGGGTCGTTTCTTGTCTTAGCGGAGCTTCTTTTTAACTGTCCTGCACTTCTAGCGCAATAAGATTTACGTCTTTTTGCCGCTTTTGAACCTTTTTTAACCTTTCCGGTTACTGCTGTTTTTAATTTAGACCCAGGGTTTGCTTTTCTATACGCAGCAACCCCTTTTTTAGTCATTCCTGCCCCAGATTTAGTTTTTCTATAATTTCCACCCTTGCCAGTGGTCTTTCTTATAGGTTTTTCTTTTTTCCTAGGCATTATCTTGGTTTTCTCTTTTTTGTTGGTTTTTTCTTTTTTGGAACTCTTGGTTTTAATTTAGCTTGCACTTTGGCTTTATTTTTTTCCCAAGCACTCCATTTATTTGTTTTAGCCGTAGCGTTTATATATATCACCATAGGCTGATTCTTTTTAGGTTTGTTTTTTACCATTATTTTTTCTTCGCTGGTCTTTTCTTCGCGGTCTTCGCGGATTTTTTGAATGCTTTAGATGTAGGTGCGCCTTTTGCGCCTTTTTTCCGCATAGTTTCACCTGAGCCGGCTTTTATTCTTTTACGTTTTGCGTGTATGTTTGCGTATAGTCCTCGTTTAGCCATATTTCTTCTTTCCTCCTTTGTACGACTTCTTAGTTGTACCTTTATTCTTCTTGCCCTTCTTCATGGACATTTTTTTTGGTTTCTGATTAATACAATGCATTAGATCCTCACTATGTCATAAATTGTTTTCGTAGGGACCATAAACCGTGAGACAAATGGTACCTCCGACTTTTCATTATCGCCTGGACGTCTTTCGCCAAACTCTATATTAAATAGTTTACCATTAGTTAGTAGCCAGGCGTCAACATATTCTTTAACTGTATAAGAGTTACCGGACCCAATCGGCTCGATAGTTTTGGACCCTGGTTGACCAACCGCGGACACGAGCGCCGCGCACAGATCTTGCACGTGCACATAATCACGGACACAGGTCCCGTCTGCCGTATCATAGTCATCTCCAAAAATGGTAAATGAACCGTGGTCCACGGCCCGTTGTGTTGCGGCATATAATCCTTCAGGGTTTGTAGGTGTACCACCGCCAACATTAAAAAATCTAAATATCGTGTAGTCGGGACAGAGCTCCTGGACTATTTGTTCGGCAGCTATTTTAGAAAGCGCATAAGGTGAGGTCGGATCATAAGCAGCGCCTGTAGATGCAAAAATCATTTTTGCGTTTGGAAAAGCATCAATAACATTTTTAGTGCCAACTACATTTGTGTAGTAGTAGGCCGTAGGCCGCGCGACACTTTCGCTAACTTTTACTAGACCAGCTAAATGTATGACAACACTTACTTGAGGATTGCATATAGATAAGGGCGCTCGGATATCCCAATCTTCTATATCTAAAGCTAAAATTTCTATGCCTTCTTTTTTAGAAAGCTGTTTTATAACTTCTTGGCCAATATAACCATTGGCACCAGTTACGGCTACAATCACTTCTTCTTTTTATTCTTAATAGCAGTAATTATATCGCCCCTTGTTACTTTGTTTTTATCTCCATACAAAGATGCAAGTTTTGAAACTTTACGTTTCTTTTTAGTAGCTTTCGCTTGTTGCGCGTATTTAGTCATTAGTACCTCCTTGGGGTTCTAAATATCTTGTGTCTACTCCAGCTAGTTTTAGTAGCTCGGAATCTGGTAGTCTTTCTAGTTGTTGAATTTTATCTACATTAATATTAACTTGTGTTGCATTCTCTGGTGCAAATAGACCGTGGAGCTTGCACAACGAATCTACGACATTTTTTTCTTCGGTCGCGGTTGCTGATTTACGATGCGCTTCTAAATATAATTGTGTTGCAGTATTCTTGTCGAACTTAACTTCTTCACGCATTTCCTCGCGCAAGTATTCGATGGCCAAGTTGATTTTTGGTTTCTTAAAGATGTCGTACACGGAATCTTGGTTCTTGTACCCCGCTGCACGGCCCGCGGCCGCTTTACTCATCCCACGTAGAAAATACAAAATCAATCTTTCTTCCTGAACCGAAAGCTCGGATAGTTTTACTCCTGCATATGGGTAATGTGACTGAAGCTCCATCCTATCTTCGTCGGAAACTTTAACTGTGTGATCTGCGACTAGGCTCATGTTCCTAAATATACCTTATAACGTTTTATATTGGAAATTTATAATAAAAAAAAATATTTGAAAAATATGAAATATATCGCTGAGACATCTTCTCCTACTATCACCACAGACCCCACTCCGACCCGATCCCATTCTACTATCACCTTTCTCCGTTTCAACTTTTGGAACCTTGTTTTGGTTTTTACCCGCCGACCTCGTACCTCGGCCCACGCTTCTCTGTCTCTTGTTATTAACTTTATATGGAGCATACTATGTCTACATTCTTCTCTTACTCTAAGACTTTTATCTTTGGATTCTTCCAAGGTCTGTCATCTTTATTCTTTATCCTATTGGCCATCGTCCTTTTCCTATGGCACTACCTACTTCCTTTATTCAAGGACCCCCTTGTAGCTCGCATCATGTGCGTTGTATTCTTCTTAGCCCTCTTAGGCATCATCTAACTACTATCATCAAGCTAGGGAGCAAGTGCAATCATCTTGTTCCCTCACGCTTGAGAATGTTCCGTTGGTTCCACGGCTCTAACCCAATGTGGAACCATGTCGTGGAACCACGACTATCGTGCATGCCTACTGGATTTGCATACCAACGGAACAGAGTTGGTTCCGCGGTTCCGCGTGAAACAAAGCCTGCTTTGCTAACGGACAACGAACCACGGTTATTGGATATAGATTCTCTTAACCTATAACTAAGTGGAACCAGTGGAACCACACCTATAACCACGCATCGTTACAAGGTTTATCGTGTTCCATGATATTTGGAACCAAGTGGAACCAGTGGAACCACAACAGTCAGCCGTGTCCCACGGTGACTGCTATTACATTAGGTATATTAACTAGTACAAGGAGTACATTATGAAATACGTAGTATCAACACAATACATAGAGAACTATGGAGCTCATTCAGAGCGTGGCACTTATGCGCACAACCAACATTGTTGGAAGTTCAAAGGTGGCACTGACTATGTTGTTACTGGTCTGGATAGAGTAGAAGACGCAGTTGCATTTGTTCAAGCATATCTTGCAGTCGGCAAGAGAGGCAACAACATCATGGTCAAAGAGTTTCCAACTGAATGGCAGTCTTATGCCGATTGGAGAGACTCTATGTATGATCTTCAGTCTGATCATCTTAACCACGTTCTTGAGTCAACAGTTCATATTGACCCACGGGGCGAAGATGTGGCTGATCTGTTAAAGGCTCGCGGAGCTCAGACTCAGCCTATCGGAGACGAAGCAGATACCTCATCCTGAGGTGTCTGTTGTTTAGTAAGTTATATTAATTAAAGGAGTATGTTATGAGTATCGTAAATAGTGAATGTGAATGTTGTGGTAAGAAAGCAATATTGGAAGAGTTTAGTGAAGATTGGGAAGTTTATGGTCAAGCTTCTATTTATTCTTTTATGTTCTGTGCTGAGTGTATGGAAGATAAAGAAGATATGTTTAGGGAGTTGATGAGTGATTATGACTAAGAAGAAAGAAACTATTATGGATAAGTATGGAAGGTCTGGTCCTTCCATATCCGTAACGTGGAAAGATGACGCTCTATTAGAGAACTTAAGAAAGCTGTTAGGTCTTAAGACCAAACCAGCAGTAATACGGTTTCTTGTAGAGAGATTTAGAAGTGATTTAAATGAAGTATCAGATTTGTTAAAAGATATATTGGAGAAATAACTATGAAAGAAGTAAATGTATGGTATGGGACTGATGAAAACGCTTGGCTAAGTAATTTAGCTGAGCGTAGGTTTACCCTGAAAGATGGAAGAGAGTATGTAAGCGTTGAACATGCTTACCAGACTTGGAAAAGCGGAGAGTTTTGTCCAATTATTTATAGAAAGCCTTGGGAGGCTGGAAAGAAATATGTGGGTAACTACCCTAAGACTGCTAATAACTGGAATATTAAGTTAATGGAAAGTCTTATTATGGATAGCTTTTCCCAGAACCCTGGGTTATGGGGTGCACTCTGTCTTATTGAAGGAGAGTTTACCCATAACCAAGACCGAGGAATCTGGAAGCATGAGTTTCCTAGAATTCTTGATGAAGTTCGTGATATGGGGATTCATCTCCATCGTGAAAGATCAGTTGCTTGGATTTAATGCCAAGCCACTCGCTCGGGCCTTTGGCCCTCGCTCGTCGACAGTTGTCCACGTCCCGTGGCAACTGTTAGTGAGTATTGTATGTTAGTTACAGGTGTAGCTAGCAAGTTAATTATATATACCTAGGAGGTAATTATGTTGTATTCATTATACATATTAAAAGACGGCAAAGACGGCAAATCTAGATCTAGAGAAGTCGGCATAGCAACTACTAACAAAGACGGTAGCTTAACACTACACTTTGACGTAGCTATCCCATTGACTGCTGACAATCAGCAAGCAAAGGTCTTTATGCGTGTCATTGAGATGAAAGAACAGCCAGCAACAGCAGTAGCTTAGTTGGTTGTGTCTGTATCTGGTAGAACGTAGGTTCTTTAAATCCAAAGTGGCCAGACTAAGTAACGTAGCTTGCAAGACAAAGCAGACAACGACATCCCGAGGTCGTACAAAAGCTCGGGACGGTTGTTACGGAAAGCACATGCTCAGATGAGAAGCTGGGCGTTATATTAACCATTATTACTTAGGAGGTAATATGAATATAGTAAAAACTACTGCCAGTATATTTGGCAAAGCAACGAAACTTGTTGTGTCTCTTACAGGTAACTCTTTCAATAGCATGAAAGCAGGTTTCGCTGAAGGGTACACGGGTATCAACGCCACTCCAGAAGTAGAAGCACCAGTTTCACCTGTTGCTCCTACGGTACAGAGACAACCTGTACAACAGGAGTTTAATTTTACTCAGCCAACACCAACGGCTGAGTAAGTAAAAAAGGGAGCTTCGGTTCCCTTTTTTTATACTGTAAGAATACCCGCAAGTGCTTGTATATGCCAACTGCCACATCCTGTGTCAGTTGCTCAAGTTGTCTTGCGTAAGTTAATCCAAAACAAGGAGGTTTGTATGGATGAAGTACATGTACCCAACGAGGTGCTACAAAAGGCTGAAGCTAGCGAAATACAATCGCAAGCTGATTATGTAAATGCTGGTGAGTTGCTTAAGCAATTTATCAGACGTGTAGAATTGTCATCACAAGGAGGAAATTATGGCGACACATTTTGACCCAGACGATCTGGGACCACAAGTAGTAGACATGGCTAACGGTGAGACAGGAGAACTCCTGCCTGACCAGAAGACACCAGAGTCTGCTTGGAAACCAGATACTATTGGCGATCCAATAGGTTCAGAAATCAGAGCATCACAGGACCCTGTCCATTTGCCTGATTTTTACTACAGAAAGTATTCTATCGACGGCGAAGGTAAAGCTATTGCCCAGCCATCAAGAGTGCAAGGTATCATGGATGTATTCAAATCCAAACGTGATACGGTAATGGTATTCAACAACGCAGACGAAGCATTGCGTAAGAAAGAAGAAGATTATTTTCTTCAACAAGTTCAGCAGATTGCTGACGGTCTCTTACCACTGTGCGAGACTGACCCACAATCCACGGGTATCAACTTTTTACAGTTGACAACTAGGACATGGGCAGAGTTTGCATCTATTGCATACGAATACAAAGAAGAAACAGCATCTGCTAATCCAAACGATGACTTACCAGTATGGTTAGTCGAGCGTGAAGACAAGATGTTTGGTCTTGGCCGTAAGGCTCGTATGTTATCAGCTGTCGTCGGCTTAGTCGGTGACTCGTTCGGCTTACACGATCTTGCGTTAAAAGACGCTCGTGTCAGGAATGAGATCGAGAGGCGACAACAGCGACTAGCGGAGTGGAACTTCAAGAATCACGCTGATTCCTCTGTCAAAGTTTCAACAGCGCTAAACAATGCAACCGTTGAGCACACTAAATCCGTGTTTGACAATGCATAACCCAACGGGGGCTTCACGGCCCCCACTTTACCATAGGAGGAAATTATGGGACTAGATATGTACGCAGGATGGTTACATCCTAAACCAGAGCAACCAGATAACGTGGTTGATATAAAAGATAATATAGGCGAACGCATGGAATCTGTGTATGAATGGCGTAAACATGCCAGGCTACAACAGTTCATGATGATGTTACATGATTCTAAGAACAACGGACCTGGACAGGGAGAACGTAATGGAATGATGGATTCGTTTAACAGTGGAGAAGTGCTCATGCTTACAAAAGATGATGTGCTTATGCTAAAAGAACGTGTAGAGAAAGAAGACTTACCTTTTTGTCCAGACGGTTTTTTCTGGGGACATCAGTTCCAAGAAGAGTCGGTCAAAGAGTACAAAGAACAAGACCTTAAGTTTTGTGAAGATGCACTCAAGTGGCTCGATGAAGGTAAAGAAATATGGTACGAGTGTTCGTGGTAAATTACTAGGAGGTAATAATGCATACAATTAATCCAATCAAACTCAAAGACGAGTTAAAAGACTGTATCCATGCTGGCTATCCAGCAATGATATGGGGTGGGCCAGGCATTGGCAAATCAGATATACCTGCACAGGTTGCACAAGAACTCAATATTAAGCTTATTGATTTTCGTGCTAACTTGTTCGACCCTGTCGATGTGCGTGGTATTCCATATATTAAACAGTTGAAAGAAACTGGCAAACGCTTCACTTCGTGGGCTATACCAGATGTGTTTCCAATTGCTGAACGTGACGGAGACCGTGGCTTGTTGTTTATCGACGAGTTACCAACTGCACCACCAGCAACGCAAAATGCTTTTCTACAACTGTTGCTCAACAGAGCCATCGGTGAATACGTATTGCCTGCTGGCTGGCAAATCATTTGTGCTGGCAACAGACTGACTGACGCAGCATCTGTTTATCAAATGCCAAGTCCAGTTCGTAACAGGCTTGCTCACTATGAGCTCGAGCCAACGTTGGACGACTGGGTACAATGGGCCTACCAAAACAACATCGATGCAGATGTTATCTCGTTTATACAATACAGACCTAACTTGTTGTCTGCATTCAACGCAGATGAATACGCTTTTCCAACGCCACGTGCGTGGTCGATGGTAAGCAAAAAAATGTCAAGAGCTAACACTGATCCAGAACGTTTGTTCTTCGGTGTGTCATCACTAGTCGGTGATGGTCCAGCTGGCGAGTTTGTTGCATTCAAAGAAATTGCTAACAAGCTACCTGACATTGACGTGTTGCTCAAAGATCCATCTACGTACAAGAAAGACGACAACCCAGCGTTGTTGTACGCCTTGGCTACTGCGGTTGCTACTAGAGCACAAGACGACAGGATGGAAAATATTATGAAGCTAAACAACAAGTTACCAGTAGAGTTTCAGGTTGTATTAGTCAAAGGTTGTTTGGCCAAAGACAGACAACTCAAGTCACACAACGATGTGCGTAAGTGGATCGTTGACAATGCTAATGTTGTTTTATAGGAGGTTATATGAAAACAGTTAGACTATCTAGAAATTTGCAGGACGACATCAGACGTTCTGCAGAAGCTAAGTATAAAAATGCCAATCCAGAAAAAGAGTATCCGCAAGACGGGTACTCTGTAATGCAAAGACTTGGCGTTATTGACAAAACCCAACGTACTAAAAAGATGTTTGCAGACATATGGGACAGAACTCTGCCTATGCAAAATGTAGACAACATACAGCTACGTTCAGAAGCTGTTGAAGATGACGACGACGGTGAAGGTAATCCTTACACACGTAATTTATCCTACACATTGCGTTGTCCACCAACAGACGTGCCTAAGTTTCTATGTTATTACGACGAGTTAAGACTTGACGTACCATGTGATGACCCAACAATTGTTGAGTGCATGGCCATAGAAAATTACAACAGCGATCTTAGACAAAAGAAACGTAACTATGTTAGACAGCTAGAAGATGTCATGTACAAATTTAGTACGCTAAATCAGTTACTTAAGGCCGCTCCGTACATCAAAGACCTGGTCCCTCAAGACAAAGTCACGAAAATGTATGAGAAAGACGACAGATCAGGCAGGCGCGCAGAGCTTGCAGAAGTTGCAGACTCTGAATTGCAAGAGTTACGTGAAGTATTATTAGAAGACGCATTATTAGGAGATGACTAATGGACTATGACCCAGATTATGACATATCAATCGATGAGGAGATGACATGAATCCAGCATTTACAAAAGCTAGGTCAAGACTTATTCTTGACAACCCATTCTTCGGCACGTTGTGTCTCAGGCAAACGCCTACTGAGTGGGACGAGCCAACTGGCGCAGTAGACGGTAAACATTTGTTTTACAACGTCAAATGGTTCGAGAAACTAACAGAAATGGAACGTGTAGGTTTCCTGGCGCACGAAGTTATGCACCTAGTTCTTATGCATCACACACGTAGACAAGAACGCAACGGTCACAAATGGAACGTTGCAGCTGACTACGCAATTAACAATCATTTGATTGCAGAAGGTTTTATTCTGCCGAAAGGCGGTCTGGTGGATGACCAGTACACAGACATGACCACAGAAGCTATCTACAACATGCTACCTGAACCTCCTCAGGGCTGGGACGCAGTGTACAAAGATAGCGGTGGTTGTGGTGGCGTGCTGGATCATCCCGATTCTGACGGTACGAACGGTACAAAAAGTGCTATCGAAGCTGACTTGCAAGTTGCAGTCAACCAAGCAGCAGAAGCTGCCAAAGCACAAGGTAAACTGTCTGGCAACATGCAATCTTTAGTATCAGATATTACAGAACCAAAAGTCGACTGGAAACAAGTGTTAGCTAGATTCTTACGTGCTAACAACAAATCTGACTTTACATGGACTCGTCCTAATAGACGATTTATTGGTCAAGGTATGTATTTACCTAGTCTACACAATCCGTGTCTCGAAGAAATTGCAATTGCAGTAGACACATCTGGTTCTATATCAGATGACGAGCTAACGCAATTTACCAGCGAAGCTTCGTACATACTGCACGAGCTCAATCCTGAGCGAGTACAGTTCATACAATGTGACACTAAAGTACAAGACGCATGTGAGTATACGCGTGAGTCGCTACC
>Ga0315330_10000253_pt1 | contig 31102 bp, 21 predicted proteins | sample M140m34915metaG_FD_203453 | JGI IMG/M metagenome (GOLD analysis project Ga0315330, IMG submission 203453) | Ammonia-oxidizing marine archaeal communities from Monterey Bay, California, United States - M1 40m 34915 | ecosystem: Environmental > Aquatic > Marine > Intertidal zone | place: USA...
CGCTCGCGCGACCGCGACGCCGACGCGCCGTCGAGCGACGCGCGAGATGTCGCTCGACGTCTTCGCGCCGTCGAGCGCGTCGCGCGCGTCGCGCGCGGGCGTCGCGCGCGCGATGACGACGAGCGGGACGTCGACGTCGAGGTCGACGCGGCGACGACGCGGCGACGTCGCGGCGCGCGCGAGCAAGGGCAAGCGACGCGAGGGCGACGATCGAGGCGCGAGGGACGCGTCGTCGACGCCGCCGCCGAGGATCACGAAGCGGACGAACGGGATGAGCGTCGCGACGCAAATCAAGCTCGTGGAGCGGTTCAAGTCGCTGAGCGGCGGCGACGGATCGAACGCGAACGCGAGGGCGAACGCGGGGCGAGGGACGAGCGGGACGAGCGCGAAACCGATCGAGGGAGGGAGACGAAAAGGCGCGGATGGAACGCGGGATCGAACGTACGAGGCGGAGCTGGCGCGACGAAGGGCGGAGAAGAAACGCGAGGCGCGACTGCGAAGCGAGCTGGAACGATTTAGCGGCGGCGGGGAGCCGCCGTTGTTGCTCGTGGATGGGTATAACGTGTGCGGATTAGAGGGCGCGGATGGGGTCGAGGAGGCGAATGCGGCGTTTAGACGAGGGGACATGGACGCGGCGCGGGTCGCGCTGACGAAGGAGGTGATGGATTTTAAGAGCTTTAGCGGGTACGCCGTGGCGTTGGTGTGGGACGCCGATCGAAACCGGGATAAAGACGAGGACGAGATCGAGGGTGATCTCGACGTCGATGGATTCATGACGGTGTACAGCGTGAAGAACGACGCGGACTCGTGGATAGAGGCGCGCGTCGCGCAAGAGATTGGAGCCGATAAAAAGTCCAATCGAGTGGTGTACGTGGCGACTTCGGATAACGCGTTGAGCTCGATCGCGAGAGGGACGGGGGCGTACGTCGTCACCGCCAAAGCCTTCGTGGAGGAGCTTCGTAAGGCGAGTCAGGGAGAAAAAGAAATACTCCAAGAGATGGCCATCGCAGCGCGATGGAACAGTTCAAAAAAGATGAGCAACGTCGGTGTGAGAGACGACGACGTCAAGCGCAAGCTCTTGGAAATGTACAAAACGGCGCCAAACATGGAAGCGCCCGCGAACGCCCCAAAGGGCGATTTCAAGCGTCATTCGGAGACGACAAAAATGAAACAAGCCCCTAAAGCACCTAAATGGGCCGAAATGCGCACCGCGCAGCGTCGGCAAAACAAACCTTAGATGTGTAACATTACGTAGCACGCGTTGCGTCTCCGCCCTCTCGCGCCGTCTGCACTTCGCCGCGTCCTACGAGTCGACGCTAGTCCGTCGTCGACGAGCGAGGACGCCGGAGTCACACGCTCTAAATGCGCGTCACCGCCGCGCGCGCGTCGCCGTTCACCGCGCATGCGCGTCAAACGCCGGCGCGGCAGTCGCCGAAAAGCAGCCGCCGGGCGCAAAGCATTCGCGCGAATGCCGTCATTCCGAGTGCGCCTACGACGGCGCCGAACGCGAAAAAGAACGACCGATACACTCCACTGCCCAACGTACCGGAAGATCGCGTGTATTGGGTCGACGACGTCGACGGGCTGAAGCGCGCGACGGAGGTCGTGCTCGCGCTCGCGGCGGCCGGGACGGATGAAAACGAGACGTCGACGAGCGTGCGAACGCCCCCGTGTTTGGGACTGGACGCGGAGTGGCGACCTGGGGATAATACTCCCGTGGCACTGTTGCAAATCGCGACGCGAGAGGAGGTGTTTTTGATTGATTTACTGGCTACAGCGCCGCGGAGCGCGGGCGAGTCGTTAAATGTGGCGACGGATGAGCTCTTAAAAGCCGTGCTTTGGAGCGAGGGCGTGTACAAACTTGGGTTTAGTTTTGCGTACGATGTCAAACGTATGAAGGCGTCTTACTCTCATCTGAGTGTTTGGGAAGAGAAGAGTCGAAATCTTGTCGACGTGAAACAATTGGCGTATGCGGCGATGCCGAATAAAACGCCTTTGCGTTGTGGATTGGCTGTGCTGACGCGACAGGTTATAGGGTGTTTATTGGATAAAAAAGAACAGTGCAGTGACTGGGGGAAACGACCGCTCACGGAAAGCCAGATGGCGTACGCTGCGGCGGATGGGTACAGCTTGTGTTTGATTTTTGACAAGTGCCTAACTATGATAGAGGACGAGGCGGAGATCCCGCGCGTGCTACGCACGGTCGTCGAGCTAGGTGAACCTCTTCGAGGACTTCCGAGAAAGGTGAAAAAAGTGCGCGCGTTGGCTCAGAAGCAGGCGAAGAAGGCGGCTAAGAGGGGTGGGCAAGGTAAGCCGTGTCAGTTCGCGCGCGAGACCCCAATCGAAAAAGCCACCGCAGACGTCGTGAATTCGTTAGAAAGTGTGGGAAAGACGCTTGTGAGCGGTCGAAAAGGCGCCGTCGATTTGCTCTCTGGCGATACTCCCATTCGCACGAAGAACGACGGGCGCAACGTAGACACTTGGGCGAACGCGATTTCCCTATTCGTCTCTGTAGGCAAACCGCAGACAAGAGGCCCTACGTCTTTCTGGGAACGCGACGGCGAGCTGTACATGACATGGGACGGAAAAGCGGCAGGCGCTCACGATAGTGACATTGCTCGCGTTGGGCGATCGAAGTCCGCAGAACTCACGCCTGAATCCGCGGGCGAAGCGACGGACAATGCGTTGCTCTTCGTGCGCCGTCCGCCGGGACAGTTCATGTTCTGTGGCCGGCTCGAGTGCGTGGGAGCACCGAAATCGAACGATTCTGCGGTTTCCGTTCGATTAGTTGACGGTGAACGCGTGCGTTCGAGCGACACGTACTATCAGCTCATCGGTTGTCGACTCGCGGCGGGCGAGCCGTGAGTAAATCTAACGCATTAGCGCGGTTGTATTTGTAAGTGGAGACGCATTTTTTTACGAAAACTCGATAAGTTCACGATCACAAACTTCTAAAAAGCTCAAACTTCTAAAAGTTTGATCCACTTAAAGGGCAACCTTGTACCTGCGAGCCGCGTTGAGGAAGAGTTGGCTCGCCGGCTTGGCCGCGAGCGGACCGTGGTGTTGGACAATCTTCGCGTTGACACCATCCGGCTCAATGCGGCCTTGATCCTTCCACTTCATGTAGTCATCGCGGGAGTACTTCGTGAAACCCCACTGCTTAGACTTGACAATCTTTTGGCGGCCCGGGAACTTGTGCTTGGCACGACGGAACGCCTCGACAGCCTTGTCCGCGTGCACATCCTTGGTTCGAATCGACAACATGATTTGACCAATGGACACTCGCGCGGCGACACCTTGCGGCTTACCGTACGCACCACGCATACCCGTTTGCAAGCGATCCGCACCCGCGCACGACAACATCTTGTTGATGCGCAACACGTGGAACGGGTGCAAGCGCACGCGAAGGTGGAAACCTTCCTTCCCAGCCTTGGTCACCATGTACTTGTTCGCCGCGATACGTCCCGCCTCCATCGCCTCAGAGCCGATTTGCTCCTTTTCGAAACTGCGCGTCGATGTAAAAATAACGTCTCGTCAGTCCTCATCCTCCGTCACCCATCGCACGCGTCGCGCGCGTCCCCCCACGCGCATCACCGTCCCTCCGCTCCGCGCACGGTTTAGGTCTCTCGCGCCCATCATCACGCGCGCGTCATCGCTCGATACGTACCTCACGAGGTGCACGCACGCCGGGAACGCGTCGCACGAATACTTCTTCATCCCCGCATCGTAAATGCGAATCTTAGGATCTGCGCATCATCGCACGCGTCGCGCGTTCGTCGTCAGTCGCGCGTTCGTTTTAGGGTTATTCGATCGCTCGTTCCGCGCGCGTCGTCGCGTCACCGCACGCACCCGGCACGCCCCGGCAGTAACGAGACTTCGGGTACGGTTTGTTCTTAATCACGCGATAGCATTTCGCCGGTCGTCGCGCCATGGCTCTGGGTTCACGCGCGCGTCGAAGAGACGGATCGCGCGACCGGGCGCGACTGCACGACGTCTCACGTCGATCGAAGCATCACACGGACCATCATTCGAATCGCGATCGCGTCGACCCTCGTCTCGAGGTTCGTCGTCGACGATCGAACGACGGCGCGAGCTTCGGCGCGCGCGCGCGCGACCGACGCGTCCGCGCGGACGATCGCGTCGATCGATCGCGGCGGCAGTACGCGGCGCGATCATGGGGCTGACGACGTCGCGCATGGAATCCGCGGCGGTGATGCCGCCGATGACGAACGCCGACGACGCCGCCGACGACGCCGCGGCGGAAGCGGCGGCGAACGCGGCGAAAACCGGCGATGGACCGCGCACGGGACGCGTCGACTACGGCGATTTGCCCTGCCCGGTGAAGTACGAGGAGATGCAAAGAGAGGTGATGATGTCGCTGAAGGCGGATCTGTTCGAGGGCGCGAGGTTTGATTATAACAAACAGCTGAATCAGAAGTTCTTCTTGAGCCACGGGTTCTTTCTCGGGAACGTGGAGGTGCCGGCGCAAGGGCAGATTGTCAAGCTGCCGACGTCGACGTACGAGTTTGGGGCAAACGTGGTCGATCAGGATTACATGCTCGTGGGGAGAATTCTGACGGATGGTAGAGTGAGTGGTAGGGTGAAGTATGACTTGAGCGATTGGTTGTCGCTTAAGTTGCAATCGACCAAGGAGCCGGGGTTTTCGCAAGTGATGTTTGACGCCGACTTCAAGGGTTTGGATTACCAGGCGCAGTTGAAGTACGGGAGCGGAAAGTTTTACGGGGTGAACTACTTGCAGAGCGTCACGCCGACGCTGTCCTTGGGTGGGGAAGGTTTCTATTTGGGTACTCAGGGCAAGTCCGGGGTCGGGTTCGCGGCGAGATACGCGGATGACAAAACCGTCGCCACCGGGCAAATCGCCACGACTGGGCTGTTGTCGCTCACGTATTGCACCAAAGTTAGCGAGAAGGCGATGCTGGCGAGCGATTTCTTGTGGAATTGGAACCAACGTAGCGCACAAGCGAGCGTGGGATACGATTACATCTTGCGCCAGTGCAGAATTCGCGGCCGCATTGACAACCACGGCGTCGTCTCCACCTACCTCGAGGAGCGCCTCAACGTCGGGTTGAACCTCATCCTCTCCGCCGAGGTCGATCACTTCAACAAAAACCACAAGTTCGGATTCGGGATGACCGTGGGAGAATAGTTTTTCGCACCAGTGTGCATCAGTGCGTTTTAGGCGACGACGTGTAAAGATCAGTATTTTGAAAGCCCACCCATACACGGTTGAACTCTCTCGACCGTTGCGCCACAATCGCGCGACGCGTCCGGTCGCCATGTCTCCCGCCCTCGCGAGCGCCGCGAAAACGATCAACGTGGACGATGTCGACGACTGGGTCGTCGTCAAGGACGATCGCTCTATCGAGAAAGGCTGGGGATTCTCGCTCTTCGGTAAAGAAAACGAAGCGACGTTTGAATCCGCGAAAAGAAAACGCGTCGATAAAATGCTCATAAAGCACGGCTACGCAAAGACGAGGTCGGATGTGGATGACATGATCAAAGACGGACGTGTGTGTGTGGGCGGTGCGCCAGTTGAGCGCGAATCGCGCGTTTTATTGTCGGCGTTGACCGTTGATGGTAAGGCCTTCGTCCCGGTCAAGCGACGCGCGGGGACGCTCGATGACGACGACGATGACGACAACGAATGACGCGTTCGGGGAATGGAACGAAGACTGTATAATATATTTCTTCAAATCGTGCTGTAATAATACAATGTTCTGTGCAATCATGTTCATGTTCCTATTCATGTTCTCTGTTTGACGATTCAGGGTATAGATCGACGTTGAATTTCTTCAACGTCTTGGCGATGGTGCTTCCGAGACATGACACCGCGAACTCCATGGTGCCATCTGCGGGTACGAATCCACGAGGAAGAGAGTCTAATGGATTCTCATTCGACGGCACCGGATCACCACGGAGGGCTTCGCCGGCGCGCAGCATCGCTCGCATTCCGTCGAGGCCCGACTGGACGCGTTTACTGTGATTCTGGTCGTCTGGATTTTCCTTCAACAGCGTTTCCAGGCTTGCAGCTGAACTCACGCTCGGCATCAGTTGACTAGCGCTCGCTGGTTTCGGGAAATACTGCTGCGACGTGGAAGACGGCAGTTGGCTGTGACCAGTGTGCGTGGGCGCCTTGGGAGTAGGCGCGTGTTTCGCCGGCTCGACCATTTTTGGATCAGGTCGCGCCAAGCACAGCTTCCACCTTTCGTTCAAAAACTTATCCCTCGCATCTTCGGGTACTCCCGAAAGAAATGCGCGCACTGAAGCCGAGTACATGTCCAGTGTGGCGCTACTTTTGCTCGAGACAAAGATGTTTCCCGACTGTCGCAGTCGACTGATAAATTGCCCTGGACGCATAAAGATCTCTGGTAGACGCTTAAGCCTTCTCGACTGCGGCGGAATCTTAAACGTTTGACGCTTTGTCGCCGCCGCCATGGTCTTTGGTCGTATCTGTTGAGGTGGATTTACGAAGACGGTGTCACCGGTGGCGATGTCATCCTCCTGCATGTCAAACGTGTCTGCAATGTCCACTTGCATACCCATCATAGGGAAGGAATCGTCGTCCAAAAAAGTGTTTAAACCAATCCCAAAATCATCTTCGTCTACTAAACTAAAATCATTGACCCCGACGGATTCGTCGTTCGGGAAGTCTGGTAAACCGCCTGCGCCGCTTGAAAACATGTCGACATCTGTCGCCAACAAAGCGCCCGACGAGTTCGCCGATTTTGACAGCTTGGCGGTCAGTGGCGCGCGATTGAGCGTTGCCTTGATCGTTTTTGGCTTTTGAGGCTTGATGAATCCCGCGTTGGGCGACAACCCACGCAATTTATTCAGCATTCGCCTCGCTCGCTCCAACATCATAGTCGCTTGTTGGTGAATCTCTGTAGACGGCGGATTATACGCTAATGCGTTGCGATACATCGTCTCGACGTCGACGCAAAACGGATACATGCTCAAGTAATCGTTATTCTTCACGTGCGCTCGTAGCGTGGCGAAATCCATCGGCCGAGAGATGATTGAAAAGTACCCCGGAGCAATATCCTCCGTCACGGGATACGCAAAGATGTGAAATTTATCCAATTTCTGCAGCTTATTCAACGCATCCTCCAGCTTCCTCTTCGTCACAGCACCCTCGTTTTTCACCTTCGGCGGCTCGAGCGTCAGATTCTGCCCTCCTACTCGCGGTTCCTCTGGCCCCGCGACCCCGTCCTCGTCCGGAGAGCTCGTCGAAGGCGCCGCCTCCGTCCCACCCTCCCTGAACCCAACGTGATCGAAAATAGCCGCCCTCGGCGCCGTTCCTCTCGACAAACCACTCGGCGCGCCGCTCGGCGCCGCGCGCTCGATCACGCGTTCGCTCCCGTCGCGTTCGTCGCCGCCGTCCGCTCCGCCCCGCGTCCCCGCGACCTCGCCGTTCGGCAGCATCCGACTCAACCGCGCCGCCTTCATCTTCAGCTCCCGCATCCGCCGATCATCCTCGCTCGTCTCATCGTCCTCTCGCCGTCGCTTCCCTCGGCGCGCGTCCTCGCCGTCGTCGCGTCGCGCGGTCGCCGCCGCGCTGAGCTTGAGCTTGAACGTCAACTTCGGCAGCTTCCTCGGCGCCTCGCCCGCGCCATCGCTCGCCATCGCGCGCGCGAACGTCGCGCGCGTCGCGCGCGTCGCGCGCGCGAACGGTCTCGCGACGACCGCCGCGTCGCGGACGAGCGCGGGCGTGTGCGGTCGGGACCGCGCCATCGTGCGCGGGACATCATCGCTGCATTACGCGACGACGCGCGCTTTGCGCGGTGTTCGACGCGCGAAAAGCTCGCCGAGGACGCGCGCGAGCGTTAAGCGCGCGCGCGAGGGCGCGCGATCGAGCGGGAGCGCGGCGCTGCGTCGATCGTCAGTCGTTGGGCTGATTGAGAATTCAATTTGATTTTTGGAATCGGTCGTTGAGGACGCGCGCGAGCGACGCAGGACGGACCGACGCGCGCGGAAGATCATGGCGCGTCGTTCTGAAGACCCGGCGTGGGTACCACCGCCGCGAATCGTCATGGTGAAGGCTTTCCCGGAGGAGGACGTCGTGCTCGTGAAGCCCGAGCTCTTCGCGGAGTGCTCGCGAAGACGCTACCTCGCCCTGAGCGATGGTGTAAAGTCCCGCTTCGCCCAAGCGCACGCGAGCTCGCGAACGAAGTATCGTAAGCTCTGGCGGCGGTTGTTGGTTCACATGCAAACGTCGCTGGCGATGGCGAAGGCGCTGACAAAGTTGGAGTTGTTGCGAACGAATACGGCGCGCGGACACAGATTGGACGTAGCTGGATTGGCTCTCATTGCGATGTACGATAATTACACGAAGAAGATTGATCAGATGTTGAGCAAGCAGATGCAGGAGTCGCTACAAAAGGCGATGGATTCGAAAATGGAGAAAGATAAAGTGATTGCACAATCGCTGCTCGAACTCGAAACGAACGATGAGAAGAGTGGCGAAGATTTCAATCCGATGGCTATCATGCGAGCTTTGCGTAAGCATAGCGCGCAGAAACCAACAAAAAAACAGTTTCAAGGCTCTGAAGAAGAGATTGGCGTTGAGCACACGCGTTTGTTGTTCCTCGTGTCGGTGTACACGGCGGACGCGAACAGAGATGCGTTTCCAGGCTTGGCCGAAGACAGCGAGCTTTGGGTACGAAAGACCCAACTCTTGGTTTTGATTTATGAATGTATTCGTGCTGGTGCGCTGAATTACGATTACGCACCTTTGGCCGAGACCATGGGATCTAAGCGCGTTTGGTTGAATATTTCTCAAGAAGGCGTCGACGACCTCGACGATATGTGTCAAGTTGGATTCTTATCGAGCATGAAGATGAGTTCGACGAAGTATAGCACCTCTACGGCTTACCGATTGACAAAAGAGGGATATTTACACCTCAAAACGCACCTCCGTCGTCGTGATAGAGCCGCCATCGAAGAAGTCGTGTACTCCGATAAATTGCAGCCTTCACCAAGAAACCTGTTTGTCGCAAAATGGGACGCCAAAGCGGATACTTTTTATCTCCAAAGCGCTTCAGGTCACACGAAATCAAGCGATGTCACCGATATCGAAGAGGTTTCGTACGTTTCATCTCCGTTCGTTCCGAAGTCGATGCGAAAGTGGGGGCGTGAGTGCACTAGTAACAAACACAAGACCGCCGCACTCGTCAAAGCAACGGGCACCATCAGAGACGAGCTGGATGAGCAGTTGTCATTCGATAGATTGCGATTGATGGTTGGTGAATGGATTCCTATGGGCGCGAATCAGGTGTTGAGTCTGAATGACAAGCTAGGTTCGACGGACCGCGTTGCTGGCGGCTACTTTACGAGCGAAATGGACAAAGATCCCAACAACCCATGCTTCCAAGGCAAAGTCGATGGTTTGACGCGGGTCAACGTGCTAGATTTCGAAGAAACGTCGTACGTGAACTTCGAAGCCGAGGTACAGTACGAAGAAGAACCCGGAATTGTGCAAATTGAAAACTTCGGCATCCACGTGAGTGAAGAAGGCTTCATGCTTTACGGCTTGACGCTCGACGGTATGATGAAAGTGACCGATGGCAACAACTTTTCGCTCGATCACCTCGCACGTTTGCTTCGTGATATCGGCACGGATTCAAGCGAAGTCATTAGTAATTTACTCACCGACCATCAGCGACACTTGCTGGATTTAGTGCACATGGGCGATGCGATGAATCGCGAAAAGTTCAACGTGTTCTTCACGAGTAGAATCAACAAGAGAGGTCAAGAAGAGATGCCCATGGCGCATGAGCTGCTTGATATGGAAGACATGGAAAATGAGATTCGGCAGATCATCGGTGAAGTAGAGTGTGGTTTTCAACTATCGCGAGATGATGAATTGATCATCATCGGCTCAACCGGTATGATTCTCTGCTCAAAGAATACCGAAAAATTTGAACCCTTGGTATTACAATACATGTCCATGATGTCACGAAATATGTTCATTCAGGCGCTCTATAGGCAAACATTTGTCACCGTGGACACGCTCCAAGAAATCGATCATCTCATACGCAATCATGACGCCGATCCAAACAATATCTTCAAAATTCGCGAACTCATGTCAAATGTATCGGCAGATATCATTCTCATGCGGGAAATTCATAGCTATCTCCTTGAATCTCTCACTGAGACGGCACCAATGGCAATAAACGATCAAGTATTGAAGCGCTTGTCTAAAATACTGCAGCTCGATGATACAAACTTTCGCCTTGAGCGACGCATTCGAGATATTCGCAAAAGCTTAGACGGCGCGAGCGGTGAGTTGCAAGCGTTGAAAAGTGCCGCCGATGTCATTCAAGAAAACAAAGAGTTCAAGGTGAACGAGGCGGTGTCAAACAACACGCAGAACCTTGAAGAAGTTTTCCGCGCAAATGAGCGCGCATCGACGTCCCTTGAGATCATGCAAGTAGTGTTGGCTGGATCTCTCGCTTTTGCAATTCTTGATCGATTGCACGGTTTGTATCTCGGCGTTGCGGCTGACATCGACTGGTCGGTCAAGGCTTTCGATTGGTACGTACAGACTCCAATGGTCATGTTCATCTTAAATATGCTCTGGTGGTTCGCATTGGGTGCGTCATTCAATCGATTGATCAAGTATGCCGGATCAAAATCAGCGGGAATCTTGTCCATTCGGTACACGATGAACTGTCGATTTAATCAGAAAGCCATGACTGCGTTCTTGCATGTGGCGAACCCAGAAATGGAGGATGGTGAAGCTGATGCGAGGACAAATCTGAAAAAATTCACTTGGGACGAGACAGATGAGATCCGATGGAAAGGATGCCCTCCAAAGATTGAAATGATCGTCGACATGAAGAATGGTTTCTTGCTCAGCGTTTTCATTCAAATCGCCACCAGGCGAAGTAAATGTACGCAGTCTGACGCAAAGAGACATTTTTTTGCTCGACTCCGAGAATTAGGTCTCATTTCTGGTCCCGTGCCTGGGTTAGAGACGGCAAAGGATGCCGAATACGTCTACCGTAAGCCATTTCTCTCACGTGGAGCGAAATTCAAACTATGGTTGAAGAAGACACGTGAGAATGTTCACTACTTCTTCACGTTCTAGTACTACTAGTCTAAGCGTTGTAATTATAATCTATAAAGCTATGCTCATTTCTTCTTGCCGCGCAACATCGCGTCTCGCTCGCGCAAGATTGAATTCTTCGGCTTCACCGCTCTCGGCGCCCCAGACGCTCGTTGAAAGCTAGCCTTCTTCTTTGCGCCGCCGCGTTGCGCATCAAATTCGAGATATGCACCATCGGCGCCAGACAGCGCAGTTATTGAGCCCGCTGTCCTACGCGCGGCACCCACTGGTTTATGAGCTTGTCTAATCGCATCTTCATCCTCTGGAAGCACTTCCTCACCCGCTTCAGCCTCGCCGGCGCTCAAAACTTTCGCGAGAAGGTCGAGTTGCTTCTCCTGTGTCGAGTACATGAGCTGCGGTTTATCTTGAGGACCGATCAAATCAGTCACCACCTTGAAGGCATAACCTTGCTGAATCAAGAACTGCTGTCTCTTTGTACTGTAGTACATTTCGGCCGTGTCGGTCGATACCAAAGAATAGAAGAATGCATTATGTTCGTCTGCGTTTGTCTTCTTCCCACTCAGTTGCGCCGCCTTTGGACGTAGAATTCGACCTAAACGCTGAGCTTCTTGGCGACGACTGCCTGCGTGTGAAGAAATTTGAATAATGACATTTGCCTCGGGGATATCAATGGAGTTATCACCAACTTTGGAAAGGAAAATGGTGTTGATTTCGTTGCTATACTTGAAGGCGTGCAATACTCGCGTGCGTTCGGCGTGTGATGTATCGCCGTAAATCAGCGGCCTGCGCAACGCGGTTGCGTACTCTCTCAACGCAAAGATGTTATCACTGAACACAATGACTTTGTCCTTGCGCTGCTGCTCGTGGAATTGCATCAAAAACTGACAAGCCATGAACTTATTCGGATTCATGCAGTACAAGACTTGCTTTTTGTTATTGAAGTTTGGATCGCAGTACTTGCGGAAGAACTCGGCCGTCATCGGGCACCAAACCTCGACGCATTGCACGTTCGCGATATGTCCATCGCGTTGTAAATCTAACCAGTTTGCTTCATAAAGTTTAGGTCCAATCAAAAAGTTCAGATGATCCACCTTGTCGTCTTCACGCACAAGCGTTGCAGTGAGTCCGAGTTTACAGTGCGCCTTTGTGATCCCAATGACCTTGCGGAACATCGCCGCTGGTACTACGTGCACTTCATCTAGTAACATGCATCCCCACTCTCGCGATCGAATCGCCTCGAGGATCCGTTCGCTACCCTCGCTGCGCTTACCGCCGGCGCTCACCATGTTATATGTTGTAACGCATACGCATGCTTCGTCGGGTGGCGGGAAATCGTCCTTGTTTTGCGACGTGAAGCGCACGATGTGAGCATCGGTCAAGTTAGTCCAGAGCTTGAACTGCGCCGCCCATTGATCAACACTCACACTTGATGTGCATAAACACAAACATGATTTACGTATTCGAGCAGCCGCCGCGATGCCAGTCAAACTCTTGCCGGCACCGCACGGGAGCACGATGATCCCGCTTCTGGCTCGTCCATTACCAAACATCTTCGACAACGACTTTTCCTGATAAGGACGAATGCGAGTCATTGGTTTAAGCTCGATACCTAAGTCCGGATTCCGCGTGTCGTTCCTAAAATCATACTCCTCAAGAGTCGGGTATCCGAGGTTACCCGGAAGGCATCGCTGCTTGACGTGTTCGACTTGCCTCGCCTCAATCTCAAAACTATGCATCTGTCGATCAGGATCGTATTCTGGGAGGAATTCCTGCTGGTACTTCACATCCATTCCATCAGCCGGAACATCCACGCCTTCCATGGCGTCGCCTTGCTCCGCTTCGGTGATGTCGACTAATTTTTGCGCCCCTTTTTCCTTGAGCGCGTGCGACACGTGAAACGACGCGTTCGCCGAACCCGCCACTCGCGCGGCGCGAATGACGTCATCTTGTAGCAATTCTTTCAAAATCTTGGGATCATTCGACTCCAAGTAAAATTTGTTCCTCTGCAAAACCAGCTTAACCTTGCCGTAATTTTCTGTGCACTCGTGCACAAAGTCGTGAATCTCGTCGCTCAGTCTCGTCTTGCTCAATCTATCCAACACCGACAAAATCGTCGACGTTTCAAGTCCTACCGACACCGCCGCGTACAAAGAATGCGGCGTCAACACGTATTCGTGCATATTCGCCGGTCGACACACCGGTTCTGCGACGGAGATTAAAAAGTCATACGCCGCCTTGTACACGGGTGAAAACGATTCTAAAAAAATTCTCCCGTCGTCGCAAACCCACAGCGGCCGATTCGCGTGATCGGGCTTCAGTTCCAACTCACTGAAATCATTCTCTCCGAATCCATCCCCTCCTTTCCACAGCGCGTCCTCGAGCTCGCTATCGCTCTCGCTCGGTCCGTCGTCGTTCAATTCAGCGTCTTCGCTCAGAAAGCTCACCTTGGGGGCGTGTTCGTGCCGTCTCTTCATCTTCACGCTCAGCTTCAGCCTCGGTCGCGCCTCTGCCGCGTCCACGACTTCATCCTTGACGTCTTCGATCGCACCACCGTCGTCCTCGCGCGTCACCGGCTCCGCGCCGTCGACGATCGAAGACGATTTCTTCAGGGTAAACTTCAAGCTCGGCGTCGTCTTGGCCGTCGTCGTCGCCGCATCCGCGCCCGTCTTCTCTCGCTTCGCCGCCCTATCCTCGCCCGAGTCGTCGACGCTTCGTCCGCGTCGTCGAGCACCGCTCATGACGCGCGCGCGCGTCGACGTCTGTCGCGACGCGGCGAATCGCCTCAGACGTCGACGCGACGCATCGACGACGATGGACGACGATCAGGCGGCAAAGCGCGCGAAACTCGCGGCGAGGTTCGGCGATGAAAACGCCGATCTCGGTTTCGCGATGCCGGCGACGGTAAGCGCGAGCGCGCAGGGGCTGTCGACGCAGACGACGACGATCGATTTGAATTCGAAATCCAACAGCTGCGGCGCGAAAATCGCGAAGAAACCGATCGATGCGCCGGTGTCGTACGTGTGCGAGGCCGTGGATGCGTTGAAGTTTCATCCCTGGACGCCTGGAAGCGCGTTGGAGACGACGAGGGACGATGGTGATGCGTTCGACGCGGAGTTTACGCATCAGGTGTTTCGCGAAGATGAGAGCGTGTTCGGATACGCGGGGTTGGCGTTGGACGTGTACGTGTGCAGGACATCGTTGCGAGCGCTGTTGAAGATGAGATACGAAAAGAAAATATCGAGCGCGATGAATCCGGCGGATCCCGTGGTGGAGCAAATGCGAGAGTGGTTTGATTCAGATGGATTGTGCGAGCTGTACGAGGATGAGGAGAGATTTAAACGCGAGGCGGGTATGGCAGAACCATGCGCTGGTGGCACGCTGGTGGCAGAGAGTGAGAGCGATGGGGTGGTGACAAAAATCACTGCGTACGAGTTGGCGACGAATGAGGAGGCGAGAAAGTGGCACGCCGCGATGGAGGCGTACGCGGTGTTTTTCATCGACGCGGCGAGCAAGATTGATAACTCAGACTCGCGTTGGACTCTGCTCGTGGCGACGAGGCATCACGCCGATGGACGCTGGGAAACCGCTGGATTTACGACGGTATATCGGTTCTACGCCTATCCTGATTCCGAGCGAGCGCGATTGAGCCAGATTTTGGTGCTCCCTCCGTACCAGCGACAAGGCCTCGGTGGGAAGATGTTGGAAGCCGTTCGCAAGCTCGCGATTGATCGATCGATGCGAGATTTGACGATTGAAGACCCCACAGATCAGTTGCAACGATTACGAGACGTGCATGACGTCAAGGCTTGCTTGAAACTACCGGAGATGATGGCCAAGGTTCAAAGTGCGGCGATGGACGCCGCGCGAGCGCAGACCGACGACGCTCGACGCAACGCATTGGCCTGCACGCAGCACGTTTTCGAAATGGCTGCCGCGAAGCTGAAAATTTGCAAGCCTCAAATGCGTCGTATCTGGGAAGCTTTGCTCTTCATCTTCGCCAAGCGTTCAAATGCCCCGGAGAATAGCCCCGTGGCGGATGCGTTCAAGGAACTCATCATTCGTCGGCTCAAGGCGATGTATACGTCGAATTCCGACAAAGATATAGGCACCAAGCGCATCATCCCGATCGGTGATAACGATTTCGTCATGACCAAAGCGCGAGGTTCCGCCGGTGAGGCGCCGCAGATGGAAAATCCCGCAGATGGTGAGGCTGACATCACCGAAGTTTTAGGCGAACTCTTTCAAGAGTGCGCGCAAAATTTGAGTTTCATCTTTGCGCAGTGCAAAGACGCGTGATCCCGCGCAACGCTTGAACTTGTACCACCCATAGCCAAGTGATATCTCTCTTGTGATTATCCACCGATAAACCCTTCACTACCTCGTCGATGCGTACGCGACCTTGCGCGCCTTCGTCGGCGCCGATAACCCGCGAAGCGCCGCGGCGCGTCGCGGGCCAACAATCCACCGCAATCCACGGCGCGCCGCGAACGCCCGCCGCGAGATCACCACTCGAGCTACGTCGTGCGCACCAATTGTGAGATGAAGCTTCAAATCGTCACCCGAAGCGGGCGCGCCGTCGTCGCCGGCGGCCTCGTCGTCCCGAACGACGCCAAAGTCAGCGACCTCAAGCGTTCGTTCCACGCGCTGAAGCGCAAGTTTTATCCGTCTCGACAGCGATTCACGACCGTTCCCGCACGAGGCGAGACCAGAGGCACGGCGCTCCGAGACGATGCGCTGTTGAGCGAGTACGGGCTGAACGACGGGGACACGATCGTGTTCAAGGATTTGGGACCGCAGGTGAGCTACAAGGCGGTGTTCTTCTTCGAATACCTCGGACCGCTGTTGGCGTACCTGCCGTTTTATTTCATGCGCAAGGAGATTTATGGAGGGATTTTTGGCATCAAAAACGCCGGAAAACCGGTGCTGGAGGCGCAAACGCTGGCGATGTACTTTCACACGGCGCACTATGCGAAGCGCATTTTGGAGACGTTCTTCGTACATAAATTCTCCCACGCCACGATGCCCATCTTTAATCTCATGCGGAATTGTGGATACTACTGGACATTTGGGGCGTTTATGTCGTATTTCATCAACCACCCGGCGTATACGCCTGTGGGGAGGACGCAAATGATGGCGGGTTTCGCGTTTAGCGCCGTCATGCAGTTGAGCAACTTACGATGCCATATCATACTCGCCAACTTGCGCAAGGATGGAGCTAAGGGTTACGTTATCCCGACTGGTTTCCTGTTTAACTATGTCACGTGCGCGAACTACGCGACGGAGATTTACCAATGGCTTGGGTTCAACATTGCGACGCAGAGCGTGATGGGATACACGTTCATGTGCTGCGGCGCGGCGCAAATGATGCAGTGGGCCATCGCCAAGCACAAGAGGTTGAGACAATTGTTCGACGGCAAGGATGGCAAGCCTAAGTTCCGCCGACCGTTTATCTTGCTTCCGCCGTTCTTCTAGGTACAGAGGCGCTTTGTTTCATGAATAAATTACAGCCGACGTCGTTACAACTCTAATTGTTATCGGCTCACTTGCGCACGAACGTCCGCCCGTCCGCCGTCGTCATCTTTTTGCCGTTACCGCTTGGATCTACCTTTTTCGCACGCTTGAGGATGCTCAGCCATGACTCCACCTTTTGACGCATGCGACTGTGCCAGTACGCCTTGGAATATTTGATGTGGTAGCTCACAAACGCGTGAAACGTCATAATGTTCCACACCGTCGCCTCCAAGCGATCGGGCGTGGCGTGACGTTTAAACAACACAAACGACACATAACCACCGTTCGCGTCACCGATCATCTCCTCTGGAGCGTCCTTTAACTCCAACGGTGGTGACTTGTGATACGAAACCGCCGGCGCCGTCGACAGTTCCTTTTGTCCGCGTCGCACCTCTGCAAACTGCGTCAAGAACTGCGTCGCAATCACCGCATCGCGCGCGTCCGCGAAGTGCATAGGAAATATTACCGTCACCTGATCATTCTGCGGCTTTATGAACATCGTCTCCCCTCTTCGTCGAGGCGACCAGTCGAGCGCGCCTTCCGTTCCGCCCGTCGCCGCCAGCTCTCGCAAGTGTCCGCGCAATTTCGCCCCGTACACCGCATTTCGCACCCTCGACACGCGCTGCAAGATCTCCTCGCGTCGCTCTTCATCCTCCAAACTCGCGATCGCGGTCACGTCCACGCGAAACGTCGCGTCGTACCCCGCGTTTGCCTTCTCGTTCGCCGCAATCGTCCCGTCGCTCAAACAAATCAACGTCGCCGCGTCCTCCATCGCGCGCCTTTCCTCGAACGCCCCCCCCGGCGCGCCCACGGACACATCCACGCGCACCCTCCCTCCGCGCTCGTCCGCGACGGACGTCACCGCGTACCGCACGTCATCGAATTCCACGCACGTCGCCCCCAGCGGCGTCGCCAACGTCTCGACATCCTTCGCTCGCGTCGCCTCCACGCGCGCCGCGACGGCGTCGCGGACGAATCGCGACGTCGGAGATATGCTTCCGATGCCCGCGCTCGCGTCCATGGCGTCGCGCTCGCTCGGCGCGTCGCGCGGTGTCGCTGAATGACGCGCGTCGTCGCGCAATCACCGCGTTTCAATCGACGCGTCCGTCCGTCGACCGCGCGCGCACTCGTCCGCGCGCGATGCCGCGCGCGCGTCGCGCGCTCGTCGTCGCGCTCGTCGTCGCGCTGTGCCCGCGCGCGTCGAGCGCGCGCGCGATATCGCGCGAGGACGCGTTCGTCGGGTACTCGGAGCGCGCGCGCGGGGCGACGCTGCGATTGACGCTCGACGGCGACGGCGCCGGCGACGCGCGCGCGATCGCGCTGCGGCTGCGCGAGGATTGGGCGCCGACGCTCGCGCGCGAGCTCGCGGGCGGCGCGGCGCGACGAGGGTCGTTTTACAGGGCGGAGGCGACGCCCGAGGCGGGCGCGAGGGATGGCTACGGTGGACCGGGACCGCCGTACGCGCTGCTGCAGGGCGCGCTGGAGGGATTGCGAGGACGAGCGGAGGGCGAGGCGCCGATCGTGGCGCGAGGGTACGCGTGCGTGATCGGGTCGGGGCCGGATTTCTTCATCGCGACGAGAGGACACGCGGAGTGGGGACGAGCGCACGCGTGCTTCGCGGAGGCGGACGAGACGTCGATGGCGCTCGTGGACGAGATCACGGAGACGTACGCGGTGCATCCGGAGACGTGGGGACGGACGAATGTGACGGTGTTGAACGAGAGATTGCCGTTTTCGGCGTCGATTGAATAGATGATTGATTAGGGAGTGGTGAATTTAGGCGCGCGAGAAGCGTTGTAACTGTACGCGGCGTAACTGTTTAACTGTTTTTACACGATCGCGTTCAGTTCGAGCCGTTCGCGTCCGTCGGCGTGCGCTTGCGCACGGTCTCGGCGGTGATTCCTACGTCTAATTTTGTGATCGTTTCCGCGTCGACGTCGCCATCGGTATCGGTGGGTTTTGAATCATCCTTCTTGTCGTCGATTGAGGTTTCGTCGAGCGTCGTTTCCACGCTAGGCCGCGAGGCGTCCAACGTCTTTTTCAACTTTGCCAGTTCCTCGACTTCGGACGCGTCCAAGTCGGCTGAAATCGCTGCTTTTAACGCTTTCTGATGATCCTCTAGGATGGATTGTTTGATACCCTGCATGCGCGCCGTGATGAGTTGCGAGCCGCCGAATACTTGAAGCCAGTAAATTCCCGCCAGTTGCGTGTGCCGCCAGAGCGGAAACCACCCGAGTGCGCTTTTTGAAAGCTCTTGCGACAGCGACCAAATCATCGCATGTGCGAGCCAGTAAGTCAACCAGTTTCGAAGCTTATCTTCATGGAGCTTTTCTAAGTCCTTGCGAGCTTGCGCGCGACTGGGCTGTTGCGGTTGCGCCTTCAATTGCGCATACTTGAGTAATCCGTCCACCGTGAACGCGAACGGAACGACCAATCCGGCCATGTCGCAACCGTATATCGTCATCAGCCCTGGTGTGAAGAAAAACACCGTACACATCACCAACGGAATGCTCATATTGTCGAGAACGAGGCGGAGCGCCTCTGAGGCTCGTCGGGAACGGAAGCGAATGACGATGACACTAATCTGCAGTGCTTGTCGAACCGAACGACGAAGAAGTATGGAAATCTTACCCGTCGTACCACTGGACTCGTTCAAGTACGCCATCGCCCGAGAAACGAGCGGTGTGGAAAATTCCAAAATGATTTGACTACCGCGCGTGAGGCGCGAGTTCAACCACATCGTAAACAGCACTAAAACTTCGGGCCACCACGGAAAGAACCACCTAACACCGTAGAATATGAACGGAAAATCAACGGCTATCATGAACGGCGCGCACGATGCCCAGAAACGCAACCATTTTTCGACAAGAGCCATGTCTTCGCTCTCCACGGCGAGCATGGTTCGAAACATCGGCACGAGGAGCGCGATGGTCGCCAAAATCTCTCTTTTCCGCACCATATTCCTCGCATATCGCGGCATGACGCGAAACACACCCATCCCGACGACTAAAAACAACGCATGCGGCAACGCGTTCGCTGCCAATCGACTTTTACTACGTATTCCTCGCACGACGAGCGAATATCGTCGCTTCACCGCCGTCCCGGCGCTCGCGACTCGCCTATAAACCCTTGCGTACGGCTCCAACGCCGTTCGCACCCGCCGCGACGCGCGCAATCTCATCCTAATGATGAAAAACCTAAGCTTGTTCCTATATCGCGCCCGTTTCAAGTGCTTGACGAACCGCCAGCACAAGTGATACACGTACGCTGCGCCGACGCACGCGAGCACCCACTGCGCCAGAACCCTCGGTTCTGTCTCCCGCACGATCACCGCGAGTCTCCGACCCCCCGCGCGCGTTCCTCGCACGACGCCTTCCGTTATCGCGTTCGTCGCCGGCGAGAACACGCGCGCCCAAAGAGCCAGGCTCAGTTTCGTCGCCGCGAGCGCCGCTCGCGCCGAGGACCGCAGCTCCAGCGCCCCAATCCTCGTTCGCGCGTCCACACCCGCGCGCAAGATCGCGCACAGCTCAAAGCAACGCGCGTTGTCGACGTCTGGATCGCTCGCTCGCGCGCGAGGCGTCGGCAAAGAGGAGAAATCGCTCGCCTGAGCATTAATCGACGAGATTTCACCGGCGACGAGCGCGGCGAGCACGTCGTCGCCGACGGTGTAATCGCGCGTCAACACCGCGGTAGCGATGAAAACGCCGGTGATGAACGCCACCACGGGAACGCGCCAGCCGCGCCGGGCGGTGGCGCTCATCGCGTCGGACTCTGAGGAGCGCATACAGTTGGAGCGCCGTCGGACGGGGGCGGAATGGAAAGCCGCTTTCCGAAAGCGCGCGGGACTACGGATACCTACTCGAATGACAACTCTAGTCTACGGTTAATTTATTTACTGGAGCTCGTACAGCGATTCACTGACTCGAGTGTTCGCCCTGGCGCACGCGACGAGCCACCCGGGCTCGACGACGAAGACGCGACCGCTCGTCTTTCTCGCCCACTTCACTTTATCGGTACCAGATGAGCGAGCGATGACGTGCGTGACGGTGTTGCCATCGCGTTCGATGGATGATGCGAACTCGGCGCCGAGCGTGGACGCGAGTAGTCGCAGAGGATGGCGCTCAGGTCTTCGATCGCCCAGCGTCGTGACGCCGCTCATCATAAACTTGACTCCGCTCAGCGGTAAGTCCGCGCGGTCGGGATGAATGAGCAGCTTGCGCACGTCCGGTTCCTCTCCATCGTCGGTGTTTTTGAAAAAGCTCCTGTGTACGCTCTCTATGACGGCCAATACGTCTAAGAGCACGGCCCGACTACCCACCGAACCGAGCTCGCCTTCGTCCACCATCGAGCTCTCCATCACGGATTGTCCTTTTTGTTGGAACGAAGACGCACTTCCCGGAAAGAAGTGATAGCGGTCGAGACGTATCAAATTGCCCTGATTTTGCGGCCAAACGCGCTCGGTGTCATCGACGATGATCGCGCTCGCTTCTCCGCCGAGAACGATGTCCAAATCCTTGACGTGCGAGCTCGTGGAGTCGTTGTTTGAAATCACGCGTCCGTGAAAAATCGTCCCTTCGGGATCAATCAGCTTCACCATCTCTCTAGCGTACGGCTTGTCCCCCATCGTGTACACGTACGGCTGACAAATCTTCGACACCGATTCTAAAAACTCAAACACGTGCGGTCTCAACTTTGTGAAAAATCCCATGTGACGCAAGCAATACAGCATCGGTCGCTGTCCTTCCTTCAACCCCTCCGCCTCTCGCGCGATGCACTCGTGCAACAAATCGTGCTGCTCTTGCGTCAACTCCTTAAACTGCGTCGAATTCAGCAGCGTATGATCTAAATCTAAAATCAACGTCAACTTGCCGTTTTGCAACACGCGCGCCTTTTCCTCCCGCTTCGCCTTTTCCAACTCTTCGTTCGACAGCGTCAACCCTTCGTGTATGTACTTCATCGACGTCGTAAAGTGTCCGCGCAACCCTCTCCCGTCGCCCTCGTCCCTCCCTCGCGCCGCGCCCCCCCGCGCGTCCTCCGTCGCTCGCCGCTCGCCGCACACCACGCAAATGTCAAACATGAACGCCGGATGCGCGCACGCCTCTCCCGCGCTCGCCCCCTTAATCGCCCCAAGCGCGTTCGTCTTTCGTCGCACCACCCTCGGCGCGTCGTCCTCGCGTCCCTCGCGCGCGCGCGCGCTTCCCACCGTCGCCCGCCTCGCGTCGTCCGTCTCCGCGTCGTCGCGTTCGCTCGCGAACAGCTCCGCCTCGAGCGCGTCCGCGAGGGAATCCTCGCTCGAGGACGCGTCGTCGTCCTCGCGCGCGCCGTCGCGCGCGCCGTCGTCGTCGCTCGCGCGCATCGCGTCGCGCGCGCGTCGTCGGATGCCGCGCCGGCTCGAACGGTCCGCAGAGTTCCGCGCGCGTCGCCGTCGCCCCGTCGCCATCGCGCGATGCGACGCGGCGCGATGCGACGCGGCGCGATCGTCGCGCTCGCGCTCGCGCTCGCGTGCGCGCTGCGCGCGACGCCCGCGCGCGCGAGAGCGCTGGACGTCGACGACGCGCGATGGCGACTGGGCACCGCGCGCGCGACGACGACGAGCGATTGCGACGCGTGCGAGACGTTCATGCGCGCGGTGGAGGCGAAGATCGAACAGGGACAGTTTCAGGGAGAGATGGCGGCGGCGATCGCGGAGGCGTGCGCGAAAGCGACGCGGGGGGAGGCGAGTCAAATGTCGGTGTGCGTCGCGGCGGGCGAAGCCGGGCTGCGATTCGCGACGCGGTACCTGGAAAATCACCCCGAGCTCGGTGACGCGGCGTGCAAGGCGCTGGAAATGTGCGATGGTGACGAAGACGCCGTCGCGGACGCGAGCGGGGCGATGGTGACGAGCGATGACGACGAGGCGAGGATTCGCGCGGCGGCGCGGGGCGACGCGTCGGCGAGCGACGAGACGTGCGCGGATTGCGTCATGGCGAGCCGTTTGCTGGCGAACGAATTGCGCGCGAATTCGACGATATCGTTCGTCGTCGGCGAGGTCGACGCGCTGTGCGCGGCGCTCGGGGCGGAGTTGGCGCACCAGTGCGACGCCGTCGTCGAGCCGTACGTCCCGGTGCTGTTGGACGAGCTCGCGTCGAGTTTAAAAAACGTGTGCGCGCGCCTCGGGGTGTGCCCGAAGTGAGCGACGACGCTCGCGATCGTTCACGATTTCGATTCTTTTCTCCCGCGATGTTTGTGATGATCACCGAACGCAATGTACACGATTTCGAGAGTCGTTCGTCCTCGCGCGCGCGCGCGGATAGCGCGCCACTCGTCGCCGCGCGCTTCCGATGCGCGCTGCGTCGTCGTCGCCCTCGCGTCCGGGAGCCCGAATCAGCGCGCGCGCGCGCGCGTCGAATCGTTCGCGCGCGCGCGTCGTCTCGCGCGCGATGCGCTGCGCCGACGAAGCCGCGCGCGCGCCGAAGATTGCCCCGCCGCCGCACCCGACGTATTCGATCGACGCCGTCGTGCGCGCCGCGCTCGAAGAGGACGTCGGTGACGTCGGTGACGTGAGCTCGCTGAGCACGATCCCCGCGAGCACGCGCTCGACGGCGACGCTGCTGGCGAAGGCGACCGGGACGCTCGCGGGCGAGCACCTGGGGAGCGTCGTGCTCGCGGCGGTGGACCCAGAGTTAGAGGTGGAGTGGATGAAGCGCGATGGCGAACGAATCGAACGCGGTGAGGTGTTCATGCGGGTCACGGGAAGCGCGAGGAGCATCCTGCGCGCGGAGAGAGTGGTGTTGAACTTTATGCAAAGGATGAGCGGGATCGCGACGATGACGGCGGCGTACGCGGCGGCGGCGGCTCCGGCGATCATGTTAGAGACGCGAAAAACAGTCCCGGGCCTGCGAGTTCTCGATAAATGGGCGGTGTTGATCGGTGGCGGGAAGAATCACCGAATAGGGTTGTTCGATATGGTGATGATTAAGGATAATCACATCGCCGCCGCGGGCGGCATCGCCGCCGCCGTCGAGGCGTGCGAAAAGTATTTACTCGAAAATAATCTCAAAGACGTCAAGATTGAGGTCGAAGCGCGGACGATGGACGAGGTGAAGACCGTGATCGCGCTTCTGGACGACCCGAACGTCCCGACGGGCAGCGTCACTCGTTTAATGCTCGACAACATGTCCGTGGAGGACATGACCGCCGCCGTGCGTCTCATCGACGGCAGAGTCGACACCGAGGCGTCGGGTAACGTCACCCTAGACACCGTCCACGCCATCGGCCAAACAGGCGTGACGTACATATCCAGCGGTGCGCTCACGCACAGCGTCACCGCGTTAGATATTTCGCTCAACATTGATGTGTAATCGATTCTCGTCGTAGCGCGTAACTGTCTCCGCGCGCCGCCGCGACGCGAACGTCACAACTTCGCGCGTTCACATGCCCCGCCGCGCGCGCTGACGTCGTGAGCGATGGGTAACCAACACAGCGCCCCTCCCAAGGTGCAGATGAGCGATATCCTCGCGGTGGACGTGCCGAGTTTAGTCTACAAAGATCAACTCATCGGCACGACGGGTCGGTTTTTGAAATCGATAATCTGTCGCGTCGACGACACGAAACGCGCGCCGCCGACGAGCGCGTCGGCGCGCGCGCGCACGCGGGACGATGGCATAGCGCTGGTGAAGATATATCTGAAACGGCCGGGCGCGTTCCCGGACTTGCGGGCGCACGAGAGGGCGGTGCACGAGATTCGCGAGGCGCTGACGACGCCGGCGCCCGAGTACCCGCATTGCTGGCCGTTCACCAAGGTGCTGGAGACGGAACGCGCGGTGTACTTGATGCGACAGTTTTGTCACATGTCGTTGCACGACAGGCTGAGCGCGAGACCGTTTTTGAGCGATAGGGAACGGGCGTGGTTTGCGTATCAGTTGTTGCACGCGGCGAGAGACTCGCACGCGAGAGGGGTTGAACACGGGGATATCAAGTGCGAAAACGTCTTGGTCACGTCGTGGGGTTGGTGCTTTTTGAGTGATTACGCGTCTTATAAACCAGGGGAGATTCCCGCGGATAACCCTGCGGAGTTTACATACTTTTTTGATAATGACGGACGACGGAGGTGTTGCATCGCGCCCGAGCGATTTTCGAATGAAAAGACATCCGTCACGGATAACATGCTCGATGAAAGGCCGGCGAAGTTACTTCCAAGTGCTGATATTTTCGCCCTCGGGTGTACGCTCGCGGAGCTGTACATGGATGGGAAGGCTTTGTTCGATTTGTCGGATGCGTTGGCGTATCGTCGCGGCGAGCACGATCCGCTCGAGACGATCTCGACTGGCGTAAGCGACGATTTAGCGCGTGGGATGATTGCTTCCATGGTGGCACTGGATCCGAGTCAGCGAGCAAGCGCAGCGGATTATTTGGCAAAGTACGAAGATACAAACTTGTTTCCTTCTTACTTCAAGCGTTTGCACGCGTTCAGCGTAAAATTTTTAAACCTTGACGCCAATTCAAGAATTTCCGCGGTCGAACAAGAACTGGATGATATTCTTGTCCACATTCTGCGATGTGAAGGCGCTCGGGACATGTTTTCGCACGCAACGACGAATGAGGATGTCCTAGCGCTTGCGATGAATTCGGCACCGCATCTCAAATGCCCGGGCATGTGCCTTGTCGCCACCCACATTTGCTCTTCCATGCGGGGCGCGACGAACATAAACGCTCGAGTTTTGGCGTTAAAGTTACTAAAAAAGATAAGTCCGATGGCGACGGATCATTGCATTCTTCAGCAAATGTTGCCATATTGCGCATCTATGTTGCAAGATAGAGCGGCATCCGTCCGAGCTGCGGCGTTGCGCGCCATCGCTGAAATCTTACGCTTCGTGGAAGATATCCCGCAAAGTGATTTTGGCGTGTTTCCAGAATATATCTGGCCAATGGTGAGCAACGCCGCTGGAGACCCCGAGCGCTTGGTTCGCGTGACTTTGGCGAGCGTGTTAGCGCAGCTCGCGCGTTTGAGTCTCGCGTTTTTGCAGTATGCAGCGGCGAATTCGGGGCAGGGAGGTGATCCGATTAGTTTCGACGATGAATTAACGGTAGCTAGGACAACAGTGCAGAATATTCTGTACAATTTGATGGGTGGTAAGACTGGTGACGCCGATACTGCGACTTGGGAGGAGATGCTAGCAAATTCAACGCACTTGGCGCATTTCTTTGGACGAGATGACACGAAAGACTTTCTTATGCCACTCATGATTACGTGCCTCAACGCGCAGTCTCCGCAGCTACGATGTGCGTTCTTCAAGTACATTGCAGGTGTTGGAAAGTTCATCGGTCGAGCGTCGTGCGAGCTCGTTTTGGTACCGTGCATCGATCGTTGCCTCATCGACGTACAAGACTCAGTCATTGCTAATGCGTTGCGGTGCATGTCGACGCTCGTGTCGCCCATGGATTCCGACCTCGAACGAAGTAAAATGATTCAAGTTGGTAAACAAGCGACCATAAATGTCGCAAAGACTGCGAGCCATTTGTTGTGCCATCCTTCAGCCGTGGTGCGTAACGCGGCGCAAGAGTTTTTTTCTACAGCGGCGAAGAGCTTGGGGCCCGTGGATGCCTTTACATTTTTGGTACCGATCGTGAAGCCTTTTTTGGACAAGTCTGATCCGAGCCGATTCAAGCTTCTGAGCTTAACTCCGGAATTTTTGAACGAACCTGAAGTTCTGGCGATGTGTCTGTACCCTCCTCCGACGCGAAGTGCGTTTGAATCTGCGGTGAATACGGCCACGGGCATGCGCACGGCGGCAGTGTACGCCGCCGTGAGTGCGCGGATGGACAGACCGCTGGACGGACAAAGCTTTCAAAATGTGAATGATGAGACGGCAATCGCGGCGTATAACGCAGAGGCCGAATTTCCGAGCATTAAAGCGATGTCACCGTACATCAAAGTGCTCGCGAATGCTCGCCAAACGCGCTTGAGCGTAGAGAGTACTGGAGGTAACAATTCGCCTCGCTTCAAGTCGAGCGAACCACCAAGCATCGTGGAGGATGTCGAAGCGGAAGAATTTGTGAACGTGAATAATAACGATGCCTGGACGACGATTTTCGGACCAAAGAGATCTCTCATCTTGCCTCAAGATGCACAGGCGATCTTTCTTCGAGAAGATACAGAAAACGATGCCTTGCTCGTGGACACCACTAGTTCATCAGTAGTGGAAACGTTGTCCGCCGCTGTCCGTCGCTTTGACATTGGAGCGAATAGATTCAAACCGAATGGTCCACCTGACATGGAAACGAACGTATCAACGAATGCAGGCGATGATTCATGGACGCCACGCGGTATCCTTGTCGCGCATCTTTTAGAACATCGAGGAACGGTCACGTCAATCGCAGTGGACCGCGAGGAAGTTTTCTTCGTGACGGGGAGTGAGGACGGAAGCTGTAAGATTTGGGATACACGCAGAATTGAAAAGGATGTTTCCTTTCAATCTCGTTTGACTTATGCGTCCCAGGGAGGTAGAATTACATCCGTCGCGAGCACTTCAAATTCGCACATCGTCAGTGGAAGTGACAATGGCACCGTGCACGCGTGGCGCGTCGAGTACGCGACGAAGGATGCGGGAAAATCTCCGCATGAACGACCAGTACCAGATAAGTACACGGGTGCGGCAGAGATTCGGCACGTGAACAAAGAGGAAGGTGCCGTCAACGCTGTTGCATCACTCAGTGAGCATATGGCGTGCTACATCACTCAGACTGGCGCCGTGTACGGTTGGGATTATCGTTCGCCGCGCGACGCCTTTAGGATGCCGCTCAATCCAAAGATTGGCGTGGCTTCGTCGCTCGCGCTCGATACTAGCGGCGCGGCATCTTGGCTCGTCATCGGAACTGCGAGTGGTTCGATCAATTTACTCGACATGCGCTTCCAAACTTGTGTTCAAGAATGGAATCATCCGTCGCGAGGAGCTGGTATTGAAGCTATGGCGATCGCTCCGACGTCACGCAGTTCTCCAGGGGCCGTGACGCGTCCGCTGGTGTGGTGTAGTGCCGGTCACGACGAGGTCGCGTTGTGGGATATTGCTGATGGTGGATGTCGACGCATCTTACGCGTTTTACGTGGACAAGGCGCAGCACTCGATGCAGAGGCACGAGCGCAACCCATCGCTATGGAGGCGAATGGCCGATTACGGATGGTGCCGCAATCGCAGAGCGCGCTCATTCACTCTTCAACGCTCGTCAACAAGGCGTACGGAAATTTCAACGAAGACTTGCGCGCAGATGAGTTGATGTCTATGTCTTCGCGACCACCGGGCGTGCGGACGTTGCTCGCGCTCCCTAACGGAGCAATCATTTCTGGAAGCACCGACGCGTGCATCCGCGTCTGGCACCCCGGCGACGCAAACAAATCGCGTATCGTCTCCGGCAAAATTTCCGGCCCTCGACCAAAGTTTGCCGAAAAGTCTGTGAGCGGTGTGGTGATTCAGCAAGAGTATCCCGCTCCAGTCCCCGAAAGTTCGCGCAAGAACATCTCTCAGGGCGCCGCGCACGAGCGTCACGACTGTCATCGCGACGCCGTCGTCGCGCTCGCCGCGGTATCAGGCGCTGCCGGCAAAATGCTCATCTCTGCCAGCCGAGACATGAGTGTGAAAGTATGGAAATAGTTCATCGTGCGCATCAAAGCGAATCGTAGCAAAATTGTGTGTAAAACATCAGCGTTAGCGAAACGCTCGCGTCGGCTACGACGCGGGTCGCGCGGCAGCCCCGTCCGCACAACCGGAAGCGCGTCCAGCGCCGAACCGCGCGCGAGAAACTGTCGGAATGCGTGCGGTTGTCACGCGAACGACTGTCTGCGCGCCGTCGACCGCTTCCGCGCGCGCGCGCGTCACCATCCGCCGCGCCGTCCTCGCCCAACCTCAGCCCCGAAGAGTCGCCGCCGCCGCCTCTCGCGCCGACGCCGAGGTCTACGCCGAATGGCTCGCCGCCAGAGACGTCAAGGGTGATTCGCTAGAGATTTCATACGTCGGCGGCGCCGCGGACGCGGCTGAAACCACGCGCGGGGTGGTGGCGAAGAAGAACATCAAAGTGGACGAGGCGCTGGTGACGCTCCCGCGCGGCGCCGCGCTCGTCGTGCTCGAAGGACAAGAGAATCCGCACGAAGACTTCATGAGCGACGAACTTTGGAACGCAGCCGGGGAGGAGAAATGGGCGCTTCGAGTGGCGCTGGTGTTGTTACGTGAATACGCGTTGGGGGCGGAGAGCGCGTTCGCGGCGTACTTGAAGCAACTTCCGGAGACGTTCAATTTGATCGGGTCGTACTCCGAGGACGAAGTGCGAGCGTTGCAGTACCCGATTGGGGAGAAGATTGCGCGGGAACAGCGCGATGAGAACGCGGAGGCGATTAGACTGGTGAGGAAACACGCGGCCAAAGGCGGGGCTTTGGCGTCCTTGTCGGATGAGCGCATCGTTTGGGCGCTTGATAACGTGCGCTCGCGCGTATTTAGTGGACGACTGGTGGATGACGCGAAGCTGCGCGCGAAATTACTACCGCGCTCACTCGCGGTGGGGATGTGCTTCGCGACTTTCATGACGGCACCGTCGGCGGAGGGTCGATGGTTGGCCGTGTTCGCCGTCTTGGCGTTGACGGTTTTTGATTCGACGAGCAACAGCGATCGCGATAGCAAGACAGCATACGTGCTCATGCCGCTCATCGACGCGTTGAATCATAAAACGATGCTCAAGACGGAGTTTGAGTTTAGCGGCGGTGCGTTCGTGTTACGTTCGCCGAGAGAATATAAGACTGGCGAAGAAGTGTTCATATCGTACGGCGTGTTGAACAACGACGAGTTGATCACACGCTACGGATTCGTCGATTCCGACAACGTCGCGGACGTCTATCGGTTTGAGGGATTTCTACCATTTTTGCAGGCCAATCACGAGCCGATGAAGCGTGCGCTCGGTGCCGACTCGAAGCGTCTTGCCACACTCAAGCGCACGCATCCCGAACTCGACGAAGCGCTCTGGAATGCGAATTTCATCTCGGACGGAACCGCCGAAGACAAGCTTCTGTGGGCGCTCAGAGCCGTTCTCGCGACTCCGGAAGAATTCGCCAAGGCAAACGGGGTAGACGGGTTTAAACTCGGAGGGGGCGCGCCCGAAAAGCGCGCCGCGGACGCCATCCAAGCCGCCGTCTCGGCGCGATTAGCGGAATACCCCACCACCCTCGAAGAAGACGCCGAACAATTGAAATCGGCGAGTGGGAACATGGCCACAGCCATCGCGTTCCGCATCCGCAAGAAGCGCATCTTGAGCGACGCGAGTCGAATTTACCAAACGTAAAGTTCAAGTTCGGCGACCGACGAAAAGTGTAATATTAGTGAATTTTGCAAAGCAAACAGGCGCCGCCTTCGGCGTTCGGCGTGCCCGATACATACTACAAAGATATTCGTACTGTCCTACCGCTTCTATGATCGCTATGCGCGCCCGGGCGCCCCCTCCGTCAAAGTTCCGTCAGAGCTTCACGGCTTTTAACAACCCCGCGAGTTCGTCCTCTTCCTCCGCGCTTCGCGCCCCCCGCCGCTTTCCTCTCGCTAAAATATCCAACGCCTTCTCGATCAACTCGCACTGCTGCTTCGCGTACCTCGATCCTTTCGGCAGCGCGCGCATCTTTCGCAACCGCGTCTCCAACGCGTACTTTCTCGACGCGTCCCCGTCCCCGTCTCCCCATCGCGCGCCCTCGTCCTCGGCGTCGCTCTCGAACGAGCGCGTCGCCCGCGCCCGCGCGCTCCCGTTCGTCCGTCCCCGCGCGTCGCGCGCGTCGTCGAACGACGATTTCCGTCGCCCGACGCTCGACGTCCCGCCGCCCACCGTCTTCCGTCGCCGTCGCAGCGCTCGCGCGACGCCGCTCGCGCGCGCCGCCTCGGCGCGCGCCGCGCGTCGCGCCGCATCGCGCTCGTCGTCGTCGTCGTCCGCGTCGGAGCCGCCCGGCGGCGGCCGCTCGCGCGCGTCGTCGTCATTCATCGGCGCGCGACTCCCAATGATGCGCGCGTCGCGCGTCGACGCCTCGGCCGTCGCCGCGCCGACGCCGCGTCGACGCTCGCGCGTCTCGCGCGTCTCGCGCGTCTCGCGCGCGCGCGCCGACGCCGACGCCGACGCCGACGCCGACGCGCCGCTGACGTCCGCGCTCGCGAACGCGCGCGCGTCCGCGCGCGCGGGCTTCTCCCCCGGCGCCGGCCTCGAGCTCACCGCCGAGGAGCAGGCCGCCGCGGCCTACGCCGACCTCGTGAACACCTCCCTCGACGCCGACGGCGCGACGATCGACGCCGACGGCGTCGACGCGCTGCGCGCGGGCGGCGAGATGGATGCGACGAGCACGTCGAGAACGTCCGGGAACGCGGTTCGGGCCGCGCTCGAGCTCTTCGACGCCCTGCGCGGGGGCGCGCACATCGTGCACGACGAGCGGTGAGCGACGCGCGACGGTCGGCGGCCGCGCGCGCCCGCGCGCGGCGACGAAGGGCTCGAGCGCGAGGAGAAAAGGCG
>Ga0315330_10000254_pt1 | contig 31061 bp, 23 predicted proteins | sample M140m34915metaG_FD_203453 | JGI IMG/M metagenome (GOLD analysis project Ga0315330, IMG submission 203453) | Ammonia-oxidizing marine archaeal communities from Monterey Bay, California, United States - M1 40m 34915 | ecosystem: Environmental > Aquatic > Marine > Intertidal zone | place: USA...
TAACGGCTCCAGTGTTTGTTGGAGATACGTTGTACGCCGAGTCAGAAGTCCTAGCAAAACGTGAATCTAAATCCAGACAGAATGCAGGTATAGTTACTGTCAGAACCTGGGGGAAAAAATCTGACGGAACTATAGTAACTGAGTTCGATCGTAAGATGCTGATCCCTTTTCAGGGCCACGGTGTTGAAGACAAGATCAATTACTAATGCTTTTTATCAATACGGTAGAGTTTCTCTCATCACTGTAAGTCTCACGCCTTACTTCTGGTAAATCAGCTTTCGCCCCGAGGGAGTATCCTCGCTCTTCAAACCAATCTGCCGCATGCGTAGTTAAAACAAATAAGTTTTTTAAACTTTTTATATGGGCTCGCAACTCCAATTCGCCCAGTAACATATCGCCAAATTCATCACCGCGATAATCATGGTGGACCGCGACGCACGCGACTTCTCCCTGTCCAAGCTCTGCATGTTGATGAAGAGCCGCAGTCGCTACAACAATGCCTTCCCGAACAATAACTATAAAATCATCCAAATCTTTAAGCAGATCGTCGTAGGTCCGACCTAGTAGCATTCCTTGTTCCTGCATCGGCTTGATCAATTCTAAAATTTCCGCTATGTCAGCTCGCGTTGCCGACCGCAAATTATCAAATGGAACGTCGCTAAGCATAGTACCAACGCCATCCCGGGTGAAAAGTTCTCTCAATATCGCACCATCAGTCAGATAACTAATAAAATGAACTCTTTCAACTCCTTTACGACAGCATCGAGTAGCAATAGGCAAATATTTAGTTAACTCTCCCTCAATTTGTTTCGTAGTTAGGGCCAACTCGGCCTGCTTCACGCCTATCTGTCTTATAACGCTTCCGTCGTAAGAGATTTCCTCTTCCTCATGCAAAAATATTAGTTTATGCGACTGAAACTTAATCGCAATTTCAGATGCTAATAGGCGAGAGTCTAGATTAAAGAGTTCTCCTGAAGACCCAGGTCCAACTGGCGGCACCAGTACGATTTCACCTCGGTCTAAGCGCTGAGATATTCCCTCATTGTCTAAAGACCTTAGCTCGCCGCTGAACAGCATTTCCTGACCGTCGATAACTCCTTTAGCTTTTGCCAAAACAAAATTGCCGCTACTGATCTTTGCAGTTGCCCCCATTCGCATTGGCGCGCCTTCCCTAACATAAGAAAAACTTGATTCTATAGAAAGTCGAATAGACCCTACGACCTCTTTAACATGTTTCATACAATTCGCATCGAAGACTGTAAAATCTTTGACTTTTGAAGGGGTAATATTATTCTCGACAAAACGAGTCGCTATCAGGCTTTCTGCCCCAAACACAACAATAATTCTTATCCCCACGGCGGAGAGTAACATTAGATCGCGCACTAAATTCTGAAGAATTGGACGTTCAACCACGCCGCCGTCTAAATGAATAACAAACAGGCTATCGCGATGCTGCAAAAAATAAGGGGACACTTGCCTTAGTAAAGAGACAGTAGCATCAGCTTCTTGAAAAAAATTACCATTTTCCATCATTAATTAGTCGTTTCAATTATCTTTATTAAATGTATTTTGTCCTATTTAGGCCTTTTTATCGATCGACAAATTTCTTTTAGATAAATTTAGCAGACCAAACCTCGAAAATCCTTCGACCATTTTAACCTTAAGCGGTATCATTAGATCTATTTTTATTTTAATAGGACTGAGCTTGGGGAGCCTGCATAATGACAAAAAAACTTAATAAAATTAGCGAGCGCATAACCCAACCCAGAGCGCAAGGTGCGTCTCAGGCGATGCTGCATGCGACCGGCATGACCAAAAGCGATCTGAATAAAGCGCAAGTCGGTATTGCAAGCATGTGGTACGAAGGCAACCCATGTAATATGCATCTACTTAGCCTAGGTGAAAAGGTAAAACAAGGTGTTCAGGAAGCCGGCTTAGTCGGACTACAATTCAATACTATTGGAGTGAGTGACGGCATGTCTATGGGTACTGAAGGCATGAGCTTTTCGTTACAATCGCGTGATCTCATTGCTGACTCAATTGAGACAGTCATGGGCGGACAATGGTATGACGCAAATATCTCTATTCCAGGGTGTGATAAAAATATGCCTGGTTGTCTTATAGCGATGGGGAGAGTTAACCGGCCGTCGTTAATGATCTATGGTGGAACTATAAAGCCTGGTTTCTCGGAGGGAAAGCCGTTAGATATAGTTTCTGCTTTTCAAAGCTATGGAGAATACTTAGCTGGAACTATTTCGGATGAACAACGAGGAGAAATTGTGCGGAAAGCGTGTCCCGGAGCCGGCGCTTGCGGAGGAATGTATACCGCAAATACGATGGCCTCTGCGATTGAGGCTATGGGCATGAGCTTACCATACAGTTCCTCCGTGCCAGCCGTAGACCCGCAAAAGCTTGAAGAATGCAAACAAGCTGGAATAGCAATTAAAAAACTGTTGGAAGAAGACATCAAGCCGCGTGATATTATGACGCGCGCAGCGTTCGAAAATGCGATGGTCGTTGTATCCGCACTCGGCGGATCAACGAATGCTGTTATACATCTTATCGCAATGGCTCGATCTGTCGATATCCCTCTTAGTGTCGATGACTTTCAAAATGTAAGTGACAGAGTACCTTTTCTAGCTGACTTGAAGCCGAGTGGCCAATACGTGATGGAAGATTTGCATAAGGTAGGTGGAACCCCTGGTGTTCTTAAACTACTTCTTGATGAAGGTCTTATTGATGGCTCGTGCTTAACGGTTACCGGCCGCACTTTAGAAGACAATTTAGCGTCACTGAAAGGCTTAGAACCAAATCAGCAGATAATACGGCCTTTGTCACAACCGATAAAATCAACAGGACATATTCGAATACTTAAAGGTAATTTAGCGCCAGGCGGTTCGGTAGCAAAGATAACAGGGAAAGAAGGTCTGCGGTTCGAGGGGCCCGCTCGAGTATATGACTGCGAAGAAGATATGCTAAAGGGTTTAGAGAACGAGGAGATCAAGAAAGGGGACGTTATCATCATAAGATACGAAGGACCAAAGGGAGGACCAGGGATGCCTGAAATGCTAACCCCTACGTCCGCTATAATGGGGGCCGGTTTAGGAGAAGATGTCGCTTTAATAACAGATGGTCGTTTCTCGGGAGGATCTCACGGTTTTATTATTGGGCATGTAGTCCCGGAAGCCCAAGAGGGGGGGGCGATAGCTTTAGTAGAAAATGGAGATGTAATAGTTCTAGACGGGGAGCAGAATAGAATTGATATTATGATAGAGACCGCGGAAATAGAAAAACGCAAACTGAAATGGACAGCACCTCCTTTCAAAGCCTCGAAAGGCACACTCTTCAAGTACATTAATACCGTAAAAACGGCATCAGAGGGATGTGTCACCGACGAATAGTGCGCCCATCAGGATCATTTCTTATAGCGCAGTATTCTAGTGAATACAGCTAAATTCCACCCTTAGTAAGCTTCTCAGGATCGAGTAACTTTTCCAACTCCGTTCTGGAAAGATCTGTCAGTTCCTCCGCAACGTCAATTACGGGGCGTCCCTCCCTATAAGCAGTCTTTGCGATCTCCGCAGCCTTCAGGTAACCAATTATCGGATTAAGCGCTGTAACCAAAATTGGATTTCTCGACAGGGCCTCCTTGAGTTTTTTCTCATTTACTTTGAAAGTCTTAACTGCTTTATCCGCAAGTAACACACTCACTGAGCTGAGGATAGCAATGCTCTCAAGCAGATTATGAGCAATCACTGGGAGCATAACATTCAACTCAAAATTTCCAGACTGGCCAGCGACAGTAATGGTGGCATCATTCCCAATAACTTGAGCACCAACCATCGCCACAGCCTCAGGGATAACTGGATTTACTTTGCCGGGCATGATCGAAGAACCCGGCTGCAACGCCTCTAGCTCAATCTCACCTAGACCAGCTAATGGACCAGAATTCATCCAACGCAAATCATTTGCAATTTTAATCATTGATACGGCAAGAGACTTTAATTGGCCTGACAAGGAAACTGCCACATCTTGCGTACCAATATAATTAAAAAAGTTACTCGCGGGCGTGAATGAAATTTCTGTTAACTCGCTGAGCTCCTTATTAAATTCGGTCGCGAAGCTTGGATGTGCGTTGATTCCTGTCCCAACCGCTGTGCCTCCTTGTGCTAGACAGTGAAGCGGCTTCTCAATTCGCTTGATAGCCTCGATTTGCTCCTCTAATTGAGAAGCCCAACTCATAAGACTTTGGCTAAGCCTCACTGGCATCGCATCCATCAGATGAGTACGTCCAGTTTTCACGTAATCCTGAACCTCTAGCGCCTTAACTTTGATAACGTCTACAAGATGCTCTAAAGCGGGCAGGAGTTTTTCGTGGATTTCAATTGACGAACTAATATGTATCACGCTCGGTATGATGTCATTACTGCTCTGACCGCAATTAATGTGATCATTAGGGCTAACAGTTTCTCCAGCTAACTCACTAGAAATTGTTGCCAGCACCTCATTTGCATTCATATTAGAACTAGTACCTGATCCAGTTTGAAAAACATCAACAGGGAAATGTACTAATAAATCATCGGACTTTAACAATGTTTTAACCGCGTCACATATGGACTCCCCTATCGGCGCCGGTATCTGATCGAGCGTCACATTAGCCTTTGCAGCTGCAGATTTTGCTAGTAACAAAGACCGAACAAAGCTTAGCGGCATTCTTAAACCGCTAACAGGGAAGTTCATCACCGCCCGTTGCGTCTGGGCCGAATACAATGCTTGCGACGGGACCTCAAGTTCGCCCATACTGTCGCGTTCGATACGAGTACTCATACTAACTCCTAAATTTTAACCGCACATAACATAAAAACTTACAAAAATTTTCTTTCCATCTATACCTATTTTGGGTCAACTTGCTCGTGCTTAAAGCCCGAGAGTCCTTTCAGTCTCTCTACTGATAGCACATATTCAAACCTTCGACCGTTAATGAGCCAAGTCGGATAATTACGAATTTCTTGCAACTGACATTCGGTAGTACTCGGCCCATTTGGGCCGTATTTTGAGCATTCCACATATGGGAGATACTCCGACGACCTTCCGAACAATTTCTTCTGCTCTCGGCAAGCATTACACCAACTCGCTCCATAAAACGTAAAACCTTGCTCGGAAAGGTGATTAGCAAGAGCGGTTAATTCAGGATCCTCACGCGATCCAAATAGTGCTTTATCGCCATTAGCGCTTTGCATCATCACAACAACAAATATAGCTGCCGCACCACCGAAATAAAACCAACGCCGTTCTCGTCTTCTGTTATCCCGAAGTGAAATTATAAAAATAGAAGCTATCAAAACTAGGGATATAAGGCAGTACTGGCAAAAGGCGTGTAGATAAAAGTATCCCACAGCAGTTAAATAGCAACTAATAAAAAAACCAGTAGATGCGACAAATACTGAAATTTTCCGAGACGCGCGTTGTCCTAACCAATCCAGCGAACAAATCAATAACACAGCATATGTAAGTCCGCCCCATGCGGCTAAAGGTACTCCGAGGAACTGTGACCAAGCACTCTTTTGTATCACGTCGCAACCTGAAGATGCACTGCAGTAAGGCAAAACAGTTTGGTTAAAGGAACCCCAAAGTAAAACACCGGTAACAATAAGCCCAAGTGCAGCAATAGCGAATATGAACCAATTAGGTTGCCTTAAAGTCCTATTCCTGCTCTCGCTTTCATGCGACTGTAATCGAGTCTTTTTCTTAGTTTTTCTTTTCTTCAAAATAATCTCTTGAAACTGTGCATTTTTACTATTATAACGACAACAGTTTGGAAAGGTAAAAACAAAGTAAAATTCGATGCTAGTTTCGTGACAATGACCCTGATAAGAGTGAGAGATCAGGTGTAAAAAGGAATCCACATGCATTACAAGATTTCGGAAATAAAAAAGCAGTATAAATTAGAAAGTGTTGGTGAAACCTCGCTAACTGTTTGTGGTGTTTGTGGATTATCCGACAATCTTACTGATCACTTGGCATTTATTAAAGATAGAAAATATTGTGAAGAAGCCTCAAAGTCCAAAATACCAGCTTTTGTTGTGACTAAGGACTCCATCATCTCAGGGAAAACGAATCTAATTACCAGTGATCCCGAGTACGTCATATCTAAGATCGCCAGTTTTTTTTCCCCCACCCAACTATCACAGACAGTAATGATTGCGTCTACTGCTACTATAGACGAAAGCGCAAATATCGAAGACTGTGTCACTATTGGTGCCAACGTTGTAATAGGACAAGATGTCTATATCGGAAGAGGAAGTAAAGTATTTCCCAATAGTGTGATCATGGATAGATGCACAATTGGTGAAAACTGTATTATTTACCCTAATTGCACGCTACGAGAGGACACAATCTTGGGTAATGAGTGCATTTTGCAACCCGGAGTCTCTTTAGGGGGAGACGGCTTCGGCTACCTGACCCGTAACCAATCACACCTCAAAATTCCTCAGCTGGGGCATGTGGTTCTGGAAGACAAAGTCGAAGTCGGTGCCAATTCAACGATTGACCGGGCGCGATTCAGTGAGACTAGAATAGGAGAAGGAACTAAAATTGATAATCTAGTAATGATGGCCCATAACGTCACAACTGGCAAAGACTGTCTTATCGTATCTCAGGTAGGAGTGTCAGGCAGTACTTCCTTAGGAAACCGGGTAACGCTGGCAGGTCAAGTGGGTACAGTAGGACATGTCTCAGTAACCGACGACGTGACCGTACTAGGGAAAGGCGGTATCACAAAAAGCATCAATGAACCAGGCACCTATGCAGGAATGCCGATCAAGCCGATAAAAACCTGGCTAAAAGCTATAGCTAAGCTCTACAAAACCATAAAGTAAATATCGGCTAATTATATTGATGATAGCTCAGGAGGAAAGAGCCCTGCTTTAGAAATCATGGCCGGCGTCTCCGACTTGAGTGGCCCTTCTAACCACCCTGACGCCTCAATAATTTTTTGGACATCAATCCCAGTAGAGTAGCCCATTCGATGGAGCATATATAATACATCTTCGGTACCGACGTTGCCTGTGGCCCTCGGCGCAAAAGGACAACCACCTACTCCACCGCAGCTTGCGTCAATAATCCTTACACCTGAATCAATAGCAGCTGCGACATTCGCAATGCCGGTATTTCGAGTGTTATGAAAATGCATCCTCAATGGCGTATTCTGGATTGCCTTCCCAATCGTATCAACGACACGCCTAATATCAGAAGGGACAGCTGCTCCAATAGTATCTGCAAGGGCTATTTCACTCACTCCCATATCCACCAAAGTATTAACTAGATCCAAAACTTTGCTGGGCGATACTTCTCCTTCAAAAGGGCAGCCAAAACTCGCCCCGATAGTAACGCCAAAAAACCTATTCGCACCTTGCGCAAGCTGAGCCATACGTTTTACACTTTTTAGCATCTCGGCTGATTTCTTGCCCTGATTTTTAAGGCAGAACGTGTCTGTAGTAACGATCACCGCATTTATCTCATCTAGCTCAGTATCTAGTGCTCGCTCCAAGCCTCTCTCGTTTAACACCAAGCCTATATAACTCGTACTTTCTGATTTTTTTAGTTTAGGTATCAACTCATCAATATCTGCCATTTGAGGCACGCGCGCAGGGTTAACAAAGCTCGCCACTTCTATCCGTTTTACTCCCGCATCTATCAACCTATTAATCAGCTGAAGCTTCACATCCGTATGAATCAATTCAGACTGACTTTGCAAGCCGTCTCGCGGACCTACTTCAACTATCTCTATCTTATCGCCCACTAAATTAGTCCCTATTGTTACGGTTTATCTATATAACCTAGCACAGTTAAAAAAATTTAAAAATCGCGAGCATGTATTAAGCCACTTACTCCGCCCCACCTCTTGTCTCGATGAAAACAATTGATAATAATATATTTGACTCTTTAACCTGCATTCATAGATTGCACCCTTATTTTTCAGCTCTAGTCGAAGGAACCCCATTCATTATGAAAAAAAAATATGACTTTGATCTATTCACCATTGGAGCCGGATCTGGTGGAGTCAGAGCTTCTCGCTTCGCAGCTGATTTGGGTGTTAAAGTAGCTATTGCGGAAAAGGCCAGTCTCGGAGGAACCTGCGTCAATGTAGGGTGCATCCCTAAGAAGCTATTTTCTTATGCGGCCCATATGCGCGAGGAATTCAATGATACAATGGGTTATGGGTGGAGTATAAAAGAAGCTAATTTCAACTGGGCTCGCTTAGTAGCAAATAAGAATATAGAGATCGAGCGTCTCAATAAAATCTACCAAAGGCTACTGGAAAATCCTGGTGTAAAAATACTTCCTGATCACGCTAAGATAGTTGGTCCTCATGAAGTTTCGGTAGGCGGTCACGTCTACAGTGCAGATAGAATCCTGATAGCAACGGGCGGTGCACCATTTATACCTCAGTTCCCCGGGAACGAGCATGTATTTAGCTCTAATGAGGCTTTCTTCCTAAAACAACTGCCTAAAAAAATAGTAGTAGTTGGCGGCGGATATATTGCTACCGAATTCGCTGGAATATTCAATGGGCTCGGTTGCGAAACTACGCAAATTTATCGGGGTTCCATGTTTCTACGCGGTTTTGACCTAGACGCGAGAGTATTTTTGTCGGAAGAAATGGCGAATAAAGGGGTAAATCTCAAGTTTGATAATGATATTAGCGCAATTAAGAAAACTGCTGACGGACTACATCTGAAACTAAAAGATGGGCAGATGATCAAAACAGACGCAGTTATGTACGCGACTGGCAGGAACCCTCTCACCTCAAATCTTGGACTTGACTCATGTGGTGTAAAAACTGACTCCGCTAATGCAATTATAGTCGACAGAAATTATCAAACGAATGTCGAGTCTATTTATGCTATTGGCGATGTAACCAATCGAATCAATTTAACACCGGTGGCTTTGGCGGAAGGGATGGCTCTGGTTGCGCACCTATATCAGGATCACAGTCGTCCAGTTAGCTATGAAAACATTCCGTGCGCGGTATTTAGTCAGCCTAACCTAGCGTGCGTCGGCTACACCGAAGAATCAGCGAGACAAAATTTTTCAGAAATTACTGTTTTTAAATCTTCTTTTCGCACGCTAAAAAATACGCTTTCGGGAAATACAGAAAAGACACTGATGAAACTCGTCGTTAATAAAGCGAACGATAAGGTAATAGGAGCTCACATGGTGGGCCCCGATGCAGGAGAGAGCATCCAAGGGTTAGCAATCGCTTTAAAAGCTGGTGCTACAAAAGCTATGTTTGATAGTACTATTGGTATTCATCCGACTAGTGCTGAAGAATGGGTTACTATGAGAGAGCCCAGTTCTTAAGCAACGCGGTAGGTGTCAGCGTGTATGATGGACCTAAGTTATGCAAAAAAATTTGAACAACCTTAGAGGTAAAGTAGCTTGAAAAACATAATCGCCTTTGTTTTAGCAGCCCTAAATATTACAAACTCGACGTGGGCAGAAGACACCGTTACTGTCGGTGATTTCGCCCCAAACTTTGAGATGATCGGTTCCGACGGCAAAACTCATAGGCTAAGTGACTACATAGGTTCCGCAGTGGTTATTGCCTGGTTTCCGAAAGCGTTTACCGGAGGCTGAACAATCGAATGTAAATCCCTCCGTGAGAGTGGTCCAATACTAAAAGATTTCGAAGTAGCATACTTTATGGCAAGTACTGACGATCATGAAACAAATACGAAGTTCGCTAGAAAAAATAACGCCAATTTCCCCATATTAAGTGACCCTGGTGGCCTGGTTGCTGACCGGTATGGGGTTAAGTCCGTGATTGGATTTGCCAAAAGGTGGACTTTTTATATTGATAAAGATGGCAGACTCGTGAAAATTGATAAAAAAATTAACCTAATGAACGCTGGGAAAGATATGGAATCCAATTTAGTCGCTCTGAATGTAGAGAGGCGGAAAAAGTAGTATCGGAAATATCAAACTCCGAAAAAACCACCTACTGCCTCCTCAAAGGGCATACCAAATATTTTCATTTAAACATTAAAGATGAGAAATTATTTGATGTAGCGTGGATCGATCAAAAAGTCGTAAAAGAAGCAAAACCAATGCAAGGGTTTGTCACTTTCGACCTGAGAAGAGATATTCGTATTTGTTAGCAGTGTGTTAGACACGCCGTATTACTTCGCTTACCTTACAGCATACTCATTCCAATAGGATCGGCCTACGCTCTCAATAAACTTATTTAGGTTTGTCGATTACTACCCAAGTGACTTCTCTTTAAGGCTTTCGCCTGTGTCACTCTAATTAAAAAAATGAACCTGCCCACCATCAGGAATGCAGCGCTTAAGAGCGCAAAAGAAAGTCCCGCCCAAACACCTTGAGCACCAAACTTGAAAACGATCCCCAGTACATAAGCGGCGACAAATCCGAAGCCCCAATAATTGATGGCATTCAAAATCAAGGGTACTCGAGTGTCCTTTAAACCACGCAGAGCGAATGCGCCTGCAACTTGAACACCATCTCCTAATTGCAGGAGTGCCGCCAGCTTAAATAGCATGACCGAAAGCTCTAATACCGCTTTGTCTTGCGTATAAATCGAAGCGATCACCGGGCCAAAATAGAAAGTAGTGATTGCTGAAACAGAAGAAAGAACCATACATGTTATGATTCCCACATAACCTATTCGCCCTGCACCAGAGGTGTCACCACGACCCACCGCCTGCCCCACACATACTGTCAATGCCATCGCCAGCCCAAGAGGTATCATGAAAACTAGCCCAGAATAACTTAAGACAATCTGATGCGCAGCAACCGCAACTGTGCCTAATGAGGCCATCAGTAGCGCAACCGTGGTAAACAGTCCTGATTGCAAGAAGAGTGACACCCCTATCGGCAAGCCTAGTAATATCAGACGGCTAAAAACTTGCCACTCCACCCTAAGTTCTCCGCACGCAATGCCAAATTTCTTATAATGTCGAGAGGTTAAAGTGTAGCCTGCCAACATCAAAAACATAAGCCAAAAGCTCAACGCATTTCCAAAGCCACAACCGACCGCACCTAGGGGATCAAACCCTAACTTACCGAACATTAAAATATAATTAATACCAATATTTATGGGGAGCATCACTCCCATAACTATCATAATTGGTATGGTACGCCCTACTCCTTCGGTCATTTGCTTAAGCGTATGATACCCATAGGCTGCTAGCACACCCCAACTAAGCGCACTCAAATAACCCTGTGCGAGCCGGCAAACCTCGGCATCAATTCGCATCCACAACAATAAAGGTTCTATAGAGCGCATGACACCTATTACGATAAAAGATAACAGGGCGCCCAGTAAAAGTCCTTGTCTTGTTTCATGCCCAATTAGCTCAAACCGTCTGGCGCCGAAATGCTGCGCAACCGTCGGCCCGACCGCCATAATGATCCCTAACCCAAGTAAGAAAAGAGCAATCCAGACGCCACTACCAATAGCAACTGCAGCTAACTGAGTAGTCCCTAATTGGGAAGCCATTAGGGTGTCTGCTATGTTGACAGCAATACTCGATAGATTATTGACGACTAAAGGTAAGCCAACAACAAGAATATTCGCTAAATCTGATTTTATTTGAATACGATTCATTAGTTCAAAAAAGAAAACCTTAAGAATTCGAATCAGGTAACGGAACTACCTAACAACAACCTCAAAACGAATGAGATTATGAGTTGTTATCCAACCTAGGGACCGCATGAAGAAGCGTTCGAGTATACTCATGTTCTGGCGATTGTAACACCTGTTGTACATTCCCATTTTCAACTATCTGTCCACGATACATGACTGCCACTCTGTGCGCCATATACGCAACAACTCCTATGTTGTGAGTGACAAAAAGGTACGTAAGCCCAAGATTATCTTGAAGCTCCCTCAACAACCTCAAGATCTGCGCTTGCACCGATACATCAAGCGCACTCGTTGGCTCATCACAAATTAGAACTTTCGGCTCTACCGCTAAAGCACGCGCGATACATATCCTCTGCCGCTGCCCTCCAGAAAATTCATGCGGATACCGCTTTAGATGACCCACTTCTAGGCCTACCTGCTCCATCAGGTGAGCAGCCCTATCATCCCTATCCTTAATTGAGTCACCCACATTCTGTGCATTCATTCCCTCTTTAATAATATCCGAAATAAGCATCCTTGGATTCATTGATGAATAAGGGTCTTGAAAAACGATTTGCAGATCTGAACGTATACTTCGCAGCTGCCTAGAGTCGATCTGACACAGATCTTTATCAGCATAATGCACGCTCCCTGCTGTAGGTCTAAGTAGCTGCAAGACAGCCTTACTCAGCGTGGTCTTCCCAGAGCCGGATTCTCCCACCAAAGCGAGCGTTTCTCCCTCATGAATTTCTAAATCTACCCCGTCTACCGCTTTATTGGGAGGTATCTTCTTTTCAAAAAGTCCCGATCGAACGGGAAACCAGACTCGTAGCTTCTCGACTGTCAATAATGTCGCTCTCACATCTAATGAGGGCGCTAAGCCTTCCCGGAGTCGTTTGTCCCAACTAGGAATTGCGTCAAACAAAGCCTTTGAATACGGATGGCTGGGAGCTTTATAGAAGACCTCATTTGTTCCCGTCTCGACCACTTGGCCTTCTTTCAGTACAACTATTCTATCCGCAATTTGCCTAGCAACAGCTAAATCATGGGTGATAAAAAGCATACCCATATTTTGTTTAGCCTGAATAGCTTTCAATAACTCCAATACTTGCGCCTGAATAGTCACATCTAATGCAGTAGTGGGCTCATCTGCAATCAATAATTCGGGATTGGCAGCTAACGCTATCGCAATCATCACGCGTTGTTTCATTCCACCTGAAAATTCGTGCGGATATTGGCGGCTCTTCTCATACGGTTCGTTAATTCCCACCGCATCCATCAATTCACACACACGTCCCGTTAATCTTTTCCCCCGAATTCCTTGATGTCTCCGGACGGACTCCGCTATCTGCGCGCCGACAGTCATGACTGGGTTCAGAGAGGACTGCGGTTCTTGAAAAACCATACCTACCGATGCACCCCGAACATTCCGCATTTGCCTTTCACTTAGCTTAAACAGATCCTGACCATTCAATAAAATAGAACCTGAATCGATCCTCGCAGCATGCGGAAGTAGCCTCACAATAGACATTGCAGAGAGTGATTTGCCACTGCCACTCTCGCCAACCAGTACAACCGTCTCTCCTCGAGAGATTGAGAAACTTACACGATTCAATACAGTCTCTCGCCCATTATCGCTACCAAAGCTAACCGATAGATCTGTAACTTCAAGCAACGGAGTAGACATAAAGTAATCCCTCCTTTTGGAGTATCAAATTAATCATTTTTAGCAATCACACTTTTGCTACCCAAAACTTCACAAACAAACATCAGTCTAGCTCTCTTATTCTAGGATCAAAAGCGTCTCTAACTGAGTCCCCAAAAACATTTGCCGCTAAGACTAAAACAAACATAAAAAGAAAAGCAGTAAAAAGTGACCACCAGACAACCGGCTCTCTGGCTAGCTCTAGTCGCGCACCGTTTATCATATTCCCCCAAGACTCCATGCTGGGATCTACCCCAATATCGATGTAAGTTAACGCTGCCTCTGCGAGCACTAGACCACTAAAATCTAAAACAATCGAAATCATAACAATATGCATAAGATTTGGCAGTACATGCTGACTTATAGTTGACCAACTTAACACACCAAAGGCTCTTGAGGCCTCAATATAATTTGACTCTTTCAGTTTCAATGTTTCAGCTCGCAAGTACCTGCAAAGGCCAGTCCAAGCGGTAACCCCGAGAATGAGACATAAACACAGAAACCTTAGGTCGGCTCTCGCAGTAACACTTTCGAAATCACCAGCATTGTTTGTCATGAAGACTTCTAACATCAATGCTGCTGCTGCAATGAGTAAGACTCCCGGAATAGATGAGAGAGTTGTATAAAGATATTGAATAGCATCGTCTACCCACCCCCTAAAGTATCCAGCTGCCACCCCCAAAACAACCGCAAAAGGAAGCATAATTAAAGTCGTCAGAGTACCTATTAGCAGGCCTGTGCGTATGCCTTTGATCCCTTGGAATAGAACATCATTACCTACTTTATCTGTTCCCAGAATATGGTAGTAGGGCCCTACTGTGGCAACCAGGCTTATCGACAAGCAGACCGCTGCGAAGGTTATCACTGCCGCTTGCGCAGGTGAAGGTCGGAAAAAAGTGCTTAAATTTAGCCAGTCCGCGACCATTAATTTTAATTTGACTACTCTCAAACTAATTAGAATCAAGCATAAGATAGCCATAGCAAATATCCAATAACCGAGAGCACTTAAGGACCTCATAATGAGGTCAGATCTTACTTCAGATATACCTGACAAGTGACTACCAGCATGTATAAGACGCGGATAGTCTCGGATAATCTGGCCCGTGTCACTCTCTTGACTTTCTTTCGAATAGGAGTAAATCGCAAAAGGTGCGGAATAAGTAGTCTCGGTATTTTTATTAATAGGTTTTAGAACTTCATCTAATAGACTCACAACTTGCGAACTATATACGGGTGTATCAGAAGAAGTCCCTTCTATTTCTGGGTGGAAATGTATTGAGTCAAGGATAGCGACCGTCAAATAGAAGGCTAAGATAGTTAAGGCAGAGGCTGCCATAGGTTTTTTCAGAACAGAGCGCCAAGGGCGAGCTAAGTGCTCTTTTTTAGATGCATAAAAAATATACGCCAGTAAAGAAGCGATCAAAATAAAAAATAGGGCATCGGTTTTTAGTATTACTAGCTCCATACAAAGACTCGCTACAGTCTTATCCGAGGATCAACCAAGGTATACGCGACATCGGTCAAAATAAGTCCCAAGATATAAAGTACTGAACCCAAAAATACCATCGCTCGAACGATCGCGAAGTCCTGAGACTGAATAGCGTCTATCGTATAACTACCTAGACCTGGTATACCAAAAAACGCTTCGGTAATTAAACTGCCTAGAAAAAGAGAAGGCAATAAAGCTACCACGCCCGTTACAATAGGAATCAGAGCATTTCTCAACACATGCTGATACAGGACACCTTTCTCAGATAACCCTTTCGCTCTCGCGGTTCGCACATAATCACGATGTATTTCCTCTAAAAAAATAGTTCTGTACCAGCGAGTCCCATGCCCTAACCCACCAATCACCCCAATTAGTATTGGTAATATTAAAAATTTTATCGAAGCGATACCATCATCAAAGCCTGAAATAGGAACGATCTGCAGTAATTTACTGAGTAGATACTGGCCCCCGATTATATAAAATAATCCCGAAATCGACATCATCGAAACACATAATATCACTGCCGATGAATCAATATAGGTTCCTCGAAAAAAAGCAATTAATAAGGCGAGGCTCAGAGTGAAAAGTAAACCCAGACACAAAACAGGTAAACTAATAAACAGACTAGGCCACATTCGCTCAGAAATATCATAGCTAATATCGCGACCGCTATCCGACTGACCAAAATCAAAAGTGAACAGCCGCACCGTCTTGTCAAAGAATATGGTTTCCGTAAAAACTTTTTTTCCAGTACTATTTAGGGCAATAAACAAGGGTTTGTCGTACCCTCGCTCTGATTTCCAATTGCTTATAGAGTCCTCAGTAACATAACGGTTACCTAAGTGCACTCGAGCCATATCGTCAGGTGAATTAACTACGAAAAATAAAACAAACGTAATAAAGTTGACCCCAATTAAAATTGGGAAAGCATATAGGATTCGCCTAGTAAGATAACTACTCACCGAGCCGAGCCCTTTCTCTGGCGACATAAACACACCAAGCCGGAATCAAAGCAAAAATAATTAAAGAAGTGAAAGCCAACAAAGGCCATATGATCGGGCGGTTCCATTCATTTCGTTTTTGAGAGCGGCTCGATACTTCTATAGTTTTATATTTCAACGTATTTCTAGCCATCAGGTTAGGGACCGCATTACCATACCAACTATGGCTTAGGGTGTAACTTGTAGGATGAAAGCCCCAGACCCACGGTGCGTCCCTGCGCACTATCTCTAACATTCTATTTATTACTTCTTGTCTCTCACTACCATTAGCCATAGAACGCATACGAACAAAAAGATCGTCGAATTCTTTATTTTGATAATTTACTGCATTTTCTCCCTGCGAAACAATTTTTGCGTTAGGGCCATATAATAAAAAGAAAAAATTCTCTGGATCAGGATAGTCGGCGTTCCATCCCCAAGAAAATATTTGCACTGTCCCTTTTCGAACTTTTTCCTGAAAGCGATTATAGTCAGTAGCTCTTACAACCAAATCTATCCCTAGCTTACTAAATTGTTTCCGATACCAATTCAGCATCACCTTACTGCCGGGTCCAGACGATACCGTATCGAAATATAAAGTAAGAGGCTCACCTGTATTGATATTTACGCCATTTTCATAGCCCGCTCTGAACAACAGATCTTTAGCAACTTCTAATTTTTGACGCTTAGCTTGGTTACCGGCCCATTTGTAAACATACGGATTAATTCCGTTTTCACCCTCTACATAGCCAAAGATACCCGGAGGGATTGGACCTTGCGCCGCAGTCCCTCTCCCATTCGCGAAAATTGAAATGAGTTCTTCGTAGTCAATAGCAATAGAAATCGCCCTCCGAAGCAATAAAGATTGTTCTGAAGTCCCACCAACTACGGGATCAACCATATTAAATCCCATATAAGAGATGGAACTCCTAACCGCGGTCACCAGATTAATACCTTTACTCTTCATTTCTTCAGTCAAGCTGGCCTCGCCCCGAGTATTAAACTGGATAGTTTGGTCAAAACTATCCGACACCACTCCAGACGCATCGTAGTAGCCCTGAAGAAACTTGGTCCAACCAGGGATAGACTCCTTCTCTAAACTATAATGTGCCCGATCGATATAAGGCATTAATGACTCTCTATCACTTTCATCGGCACCTGGGAATAGCTCTCCCCTATAATTTGGGTTCTTTTCAAGCACCATCCGTCGGTTAGGATTGTTTTCAGTTAACATATATGGGCCTGTACCAACCGGATACCAGTCTAGTGATAGATTGTGCTCCTTCATCCCAGGCTGATTAAAAAAAGCGTCTGCTTCCCATGGAACCGGAGCAAAAAAAGACATAGCCAGCCAATATTTAAACTGAGGGTACTTTTTACTAAGTCGGATCTCGTAAGTATATTTATCAACTATTTTAGCACCCAGAAATTCGTGTGCCCTTAAATCTAAAGTCCTACTTGATTCGATGGAGGCTTCTCTAAGACGGTTCCCAAACTGACCTAGATCTTTAATATATTTAGTCATAAATCCAGCTATGGGCGAATGCAATTTCGGGTGCATCAGACGCTTAATCTGATAAACGTAGTCAGCCGCGACTAATTCCCGAGTACCGGTGGAACTGAAATGCGACAATTTAGTCTTACTTTCAATCTCTTGCGCGGATAATTTATGGTAAAGGTAGTTTCCTTTTTCATCCAACGCAAAGCATGGATGCGGCTGAAATAGAATGCCGGGCTTGATTTTGATTCTATAAACCACCTCGTGAACATCTTCCGCAAGTGGATCACTTCCCAAATAACTACCATCTTGATCGTAATATACCGGTTCGGGGACAGTTTCCGACGTAAGGGGCTCTAGCCTATAAGGTCTATCAAAGAAGTGATACTGCAAAATAGGCTCATAAATTTGACCTGTGAAAACTGCTTCATTTTCACTGTACGATGAAACGGGGTCTAAATGCTTTGGTCGCTCGGAAAACGAGCCATAAAAAATATTTTCGGAGTCGTCCGACGAGGGATAGGGATTATTCCATCCACTATCGCTACAGGCACATAGGAGAGCAAGACACGCTGCTAAAAGTGATCTCAAACTCCTCATAATCATCGCAAAATCCAGAATTTAGTTTATAAAACGACTCTAACCTGAGATTATAGACGGGGTTGACGGGCAGTACACTAGTTCTAAAGATTAAGTCGAACAATAAAACAGGAATGACTAATGGGAATACTTAATGGTAAACGCGCTCTGATAGTAGGAGTTGCTAGTAATAAATCAATAGCTTGGGGTGTAGCGCAAGCGATGGCTAGAGAAGGAGCAGAAGTCGCACTTACCTATCAAAATGATCGATTAAAGCCTCGTGTAGAGGGTTTCGCTGAGGACCTAGGCTCAACACTTACAATGCAGTGTGATGTAGCACATGATAGTGATATCGAGAATGTTGCGAAAAGTATAGAAAAAGCCTGGGGACCAAGCTTAGATATAATGGTGCATTCGTTAGCTTATGCGCCTCGCGAAGAACTACAAGGCAGTTATCTGGACAGTGTTACGCGTGAAGGGTTCGGAATCGCGCACGAGATAAGCTCCTACAGCTTTGCAGCCTTAGGGAAGGCGCTCAAACCGTTAATGCAAAATGGTAGCGGGGCTCTGCTTACACTTAGTTATTTGGGCGCAGTTAGAACGATGCCAAGCTATAACGTAATGGGCCTTGCGAAGGCCAGTTTAGAAGCCAATGTTCGCTATATGGCTGAGAACTTGGGTCCTGATAACATTAGAGTGAACGCCATTTCGGCTGGACCAATCCGCACTCTGGCAGCGTCAGGTGTAAAGGATTTGCGTAAATTTCTCACCTATGTCGAAGAAAACGCTCCACTAAGACGTAACGTCACAACTGACGAAGTTGGTAATGTAGGTGCATTTCTATGCTCTGATTTGGCATCCGCTGTAACCGGAGAAATCACCTACGTAGACTGCGGCTTTAATATTATGGGAATGGCCGATGTCTAAGCGGAGCAATTCACATGGGAGCTAAATTTAGCCGCGACAAATTTCTCCTTTGGGCAATAATTCTAGGGGTTGCTTTAGGTATTGCTGCGGGTGCTGTATTCGGCTCAAAAATGCAATCCATAACCTGGCTGGGCATTTTGTTTTTGAATGCACTCAAAATGACAATAATACCGCTGATCGTAGCAGCCGTTATATCCGGAGTTGCATCTCTCGGAGATATTAGAAAACTAGGAACAATTGGCGGCTCTACCGTAGGGTATTATGCTTCCACAACCGCTGTTGCAGTAATAATCGGACTTGTAGTTGTCAACTTAATACGGCCTGGAGACGGGATAGCTTCTAACATCAATACGGACGCGGCTAGCGAAATTCTAGGGAAAGATCCTATAACTTTCTCTGACATTATTCTAACCATGGTATCCCCAAATTTGATAGCGGCTGCCTCACAAATGCAACTCCTTCCTATCATAGTGTTCTCTCTGATATTCGGCGCAGCGCTGACCACCGTTGGTGAAAGCGGACGACCGGTCATTAATTTTTTCAATGGCATCAATGACGTCATGATGACACTTGTAAATTGGATAATGTATTTTGCCCCAGTCGGAATTTTTGCGCTAATTGCGTCTAGATTAGGTGAAACGGGAGGTGGGCAAGCGCTCTTAGAAGAAATATCAGGCATTGGCGCCTATGTACTTACAGTGATTTTGGGTCTGGCGTGTCATTTTATATTTCTCGTCTGCCTTTTAAAAACATTTACTGGCCGGGGTCTTGATTACATAACAGCCATGTCGCGCGCCATAATAACAGCATTTGGCACAGCTAGTTCGTCAGCCACACTGCCAATAACAATGAGTTGTGCTCAAGAGGCTGGAATATCTGCCCGTTCAACTAAGTTTGTACTTCCTTTGGGAGCTACGGTAAATATGGACGGTACCGCCCTCTATGAAGCAGTCGCCGTCATGTTTATCGCACAAGTCTATGCCATCGAAATGGGTTTTTATGAACAAACTATTATTTTTGTAACTGCGACACTTGCTGCAATAGGGGCAGCTGGTATCCCTCAGGCAGGTCTAGTCACAATGATCATCGTACTCTCTGCAGTGAATCTTCCCCTGGAGGGTATTAGCCTGCTACTCGCGGTAGACTGGTTATTAGACCGGTTCAGAACTGCGGTAAATGTATCTGGGGATAGCGTGGGTGCGGCCATCATTGATAAGTTCGATAGTGCTGTATTGAATAATAGTGACCTACCTAATCGCGAGAAGCCACTTTCCTAAAGTACTTAATTCAGCCTTAAAGAAATGAGGGCGAGGCGCTGATTGAAAGGAACTTGTTTCTCATTCATTCACTTCTGTGCTCGTAATTAGATCGAATTAGTAACCGTTAATCGCAAGACAGCGCATCAAAGTCGTTCGTAATATATTTCTACCTGCGCCTGTTGCCTAATATCTCGCACATAGGTTGCCCAACTACTGGCCTTCTTTTCCTCTTCTATCTGCTGTCTCAATACCGACTGCGACTCATGATCCAAATCATCATCTGTAGGGAACAATACATTCGACACCCTTACAACCGCGTGATCAGACACTCCAACCGGAACACTAAGATAAACTACCCCAGATTCATCAGTAACTGCACTAAAAGCCTTATTGATTATAGCTCGATTAACTTCGGCGGAGTCTCTTTTGGCTCCAACAACATTTTTCCAATCAAGGCCCTCCTGAGCAATCACTTCTGACATGGGCTGTCCAGCCTTAACGAGCCCAATTAGTTCTAGAGCCTTCTGCTCAACAACATCTCGAAGACGACTAGTGATTAAATCTTCCTCCACTTTATTACTAATCTCCAGCAAAGGCGGCACTCGAGAGGGTTGGTAACCAGCGCTACGGAAAGCGACGAGACGGCCATCTGGAAGCTCGATAGGCATAGAGTTCATTTTTTCCAAGACAACTTCAGAGTCAAAAATAGCCGTGACTGCCTGTTCCGAAAATAATACCGTCAAAGCTTCACGATTTAAAAAACCTAGCTTCTTAACCTCTAAATCGAGTACCTCTGCCGTCGTAACAAGGTCTTGCGGATTCTCATATACTAGTGTTGAAAATTCTTCAGCAATCTCGAAAAAGAGTTTCTGAGCCTCGACTTCTTTCATTGAGTTCTCAACATCAGACTGCACTTCTTCAAAAGATTTTGTTCTAGCAGGTGCAATCTCTAACAGCTTAATTATGTGCAAACCAAAATCAGTCCGAATTGGTTCACTAAATTGCCCTACAGTCAAACCAAAGACACCGTCCTCAAACGACTGAGCCATAATTCCTTTCCCAAACAAGCCTGTCCTACTAGCTTGAACATTAAATTCAGCATCTTGACCATACTCATTCTTTATCGCTTCTATTGTGGAGCCTTGCCTAAAACGCTCAGAGACCTCTAATAATTTTAATGTGGCTTTCTGAAGCTCGTCCTCACCAGCCGAATTAGATAAGGGTACAAGAATATATTCAGCGTCTCTTTCTTCAGCGGTGGTATACTGAGCAGCATTAGTTAAATACTGATCCCGCAATTCCTTTTCGGAAAATTCGATACTGGAAGCTAGAGAAGACGCCGATACCTCTATATATTCCAATGAAACTTTTTCTGATTCCCGATACCTCGAGCTATGCTCATCGTAATACGCAGAAACTTCACCTTCGCTGATAGTTACCATGTTCTCATACCCGCTTCCCGGGACGATTGCATAACCAATATCTCTTTCTTGCTCAACAAGTCTATGGATCATTCTCAACTCATTATCACCGATAATTTCTGACCCTCCCACACCGGCATACAGCTGAGAACGCATAAGCTCGCCTCTCATCCGCTCCTCAAAAGCCAATTCTGAATACCCAAGCAATCTCGTTCTTTGCTCATACATGGTCCGAGAAAACTTTCCATCGTCATCCTTAAATGCAGGAATTAACTGCAATTCTGAGGCAACTTGAGCATCACCAACTCGCAACCACAACTTTCTCGCGTGCTCAGCTGTAATGTAATTATCTATCAGCTCGTTTACTACTCGTCGCTTGATCTCTGGTCTATCCCAATCAAGTGGATTAAATGAGTCGCCCATTATTGACTGCGCTCTTTGACGGAAACGCTGTAGATTCTGCTGAAATTCAGTAAGATGAATTTCGTGTCCGTCCACTTCCGCTACCGGAACCTTCGAACCGCCCTCTAAATAACTCTGAATACCCACTAGCACAAATGTCAGCGAAATCAAGCCGACAATAACGCCTACAACAAGTCCCTGAGATCGATCTCGAATAGATTGAAGCATATGCTTACATACTCTCCGGTTGATTTAATGAATAGGAAGAATCCTAGTACAAAGAAAATATTATAGCCTAATTACCCTTCATTTATGATGTAGAGCACTACATTTCTATTTATTAAGAAATGGCGGAGTGGACGGGACTCGAACCCGCGACCCCCGGCGTGACAGGCCGGTATTCTAACCAACTGAACTACCACTCCGACGACTATTTTTGGTGGGTGCTGAGGGGATCGAACCCCCGACCTACGCCTTGTAAGGGCGTCGCTCTCCCAGCTGAGCTAAGCACCCAAACTTCTCTCTAGTGGGGTACTCGCTAGTTTACTGCATCCTTCAGTGCTTTGCCTGCTTTAAATGCAGGAGCTTTGGACGCCTTTATTTGAATGGTTTCGCCAGTCTGTGGGTTACGTCCGCTGCGAGCAGCCCTGTCTCGAACCATAAACGTTCCAAATCCTACTAAGGTAACCTGATCGCCGCTTTTCAAGGAGCCTGTAATAGTATCAATTACAGAATCTACCGCCCGCGTGGCGGAAGCCTTTGACATGTCAGTATCTTGCGCGACCGCATCAATTAAATCTGCTTTATTCATAAGTGGTTTCCTTGACCGTAATCAGTGATGGTTTAATTATTAAGGGTTTAAAACGTTTTATATCAAGCGACCTCAGTAGCGTCAAGCGATGCTTCGCATATCTGTAGATTTTTCGCAAAAAAAACTAGTGCCGCTGCAAACTCTCCTCGTCTCTTTTGGTTTTTGAGACATCATCGACAGTATCGGACCTATCCTTCTCTACAATAGGAGCAGGGGTCTCCTGTAACGCTAATTCAAAAACTTCATCAATCCATCGTACCGGCAAGATTTCGAGTGCACGAGTGATCTTTACAGGTATATCTTTCAAATCCCGTTCATTCTCTGCCGGAATCAGAACCTGTTTTATTCCTCCGCGCAAAGCGGCTAGGAGTTTCTCTTTGAGCCCACCGATTGGCAAGACCTCACCTCGCAATGTTATTTCACCAGTCATAGCTACAGAGGACTTCACAGGTATTTTCGTTAGAGCCGATACCATCGCAGTACACATACCAACTCCTGCACTCGGTCCATCTTTTGGTGTGGCACCCTCTGGCACGTGGAAGTGTACATCACTCTTACTATAGAACTCTGGGCTGATACCGAGAGAACTCGCTCGGCTTCTGACGACTGTCATCGCAGCTTTGATTGATTCTTGCATAACATCACCCAAGCTGCCGGTATAAATCTCTTTCCCTTTACCAGGCATTACAGCAGACTCGATGGTCAACAAATCTCCTCCAACCTCGGTCCAAGCCAAACCAGTGACCTGACCTACTCTGTTTTTATCATCACTGACACCAAACCGATGTTTCTTAACACCGAGGTATTTCTCCAACGATTTCTCAGAAATAGTTATGGTTTTGGAAGACGGTTTTGTAAGCAGACCACGCACAACCTTTCGACAAATATTAGCTATTTGTCTTTCCAAGTTTCGCACTCCTGCCTCACGAGAATAAAATCGTATGATTCCTCGGATAGCAGAATCTAAAAATTTGATTTCTTTAGATTTTAAACCCGCATTATCTATCTGCTTAGGAACCAAGTATTTGAGCGCGATACTAACTTTCTCGTCTTCGGTATAACCAGAAATATTTACTACTTCCATCCGGTCCAATAAAGGGGATGGAATATTCATGCTATTTGCGGTAGTTACAAACATAACTTCGGAAAGATCGTAATCCACCTCCAAATAATGATCACTAAACGCGTTATTTTGCTCGGGATCTAGCACCTCGAGTAATGCCGAACCGGGGTCGCCCCTAAAATCCATAGCCATTTTATCGATTTCATCAAATAAAAATAATGGGTTTTTTGTTTTGACCTTGGACATGTTTTGGATGACTTTTCCGGGCATTGCGCCTACGTATGTTCTTCTGTGGCCTCGTATTTCGGCCTCATCTCGAACGCCGCCTAAAGACATTCGAACGAACTTCCGATTAGTAGCACGCGCAATTGAACGCCCCAATGATGTCTTCCCAACTCCGGGCGGCCCTACAAGACATAATATCGGGCCTTTCATTGTCTTCACTCGTTTCTGAACAGCTAGATATTCAAGAATTCGTTCTTTTACTTTTTCTAACCCATAATGATCTTCTTCCAAGATAGCCTCAGCCTCAACCAGCTCTTTGCTAATCTTCGATCTTTTCTTCCAAGGAACTGATATTATCCAATCTATATAGTTTCTTACTACAGTAGCTTCCGCGGACATCGGAGACATCATGCGGAGTTTTTTCAACTCTCCCTCAGCTTTTCCTTTCACATCTTTCGGCATGCCCGAAGCATCAATTTTCTTGGCAAGTTCGTCAAATTCACTCACACCCTCGTCAGTCTCACCCAGCTCATTTTGTATAGCTTTCATTTGCTCGTTCAGGTAATACTCTCTCTGACTTTTCTCCATTTGCTTTTTAACGCGTCCACGCAACCGCTTTTCAACTTCCAATAAATCTATCTCGGCCTCCATTAACCCAATCAGATACTCCAATCGCTCCGATAAAGAGGCCATCTCAAGAACAGTTTGCTTGTCGGCAAGCTTAATCCCCATATGTGCGGCTATCGTATCTCCCAACCGCGATGGATCGTCAATACTAGAAAGAGACGAAATAATTTCAGGTGGAATTTTCTTATTCAGTTTCGAATATTGATCAAATTGGGCCATGAGAGATCTAGAAAGAGCCTCACACTCCGCATCATTTGGATACGCGACTTCTACTTCAGACACTGTCGCTGCATATACATTGTCTACATCCACAAAACTCTCAATTTTTGCGCGATACACACCTTCGACTAAAACTTTGACCGTCCCATCGGGTAATTTCAATAATTGTAGTATGTTGGAGACTGTTCCCATTGCGTGGATGTCATCTACAACAGGCGCATCTTCAGCAGCATCTTTCTGAGCGACCAAAAAGATTTGTTTATCATCTTCCATTGCACGCTCGAGCGACTCTATCGACCTTTCGCGACCGACGAACAAAGGAATAACCATGTGCGGATAAACAACCACATCTCGCAAAGGTAATACCGCAAATTGTTCACTCATACTGTCATTCTCCTCAAGCACTATTCACGCGCCTAAAATTCAGTTACTTAGAATGCCAGTAACGCAACCAGTTGCCACTATAGCTACGCTAAAGAGTTAATGGCTACAGAACTAGCTAATCGGACGCCGCCTTTGAGACATCCGCATTCTCATATATCACCAATGGATTTCCCTCGCCCTTTATCGCGCTCTCATCCACTACAACTTTTGTCGCGTTTTCAAGCGACGGTAATTCATACATGGTGTCTAAAAGATTTTTTTCAAGTATGGAGCGCAATCCGCGGGCACCACTCTTTCTTTCTAGCGCCCTTTCGGCTACAGCCTTAAGAGCATCATCTCGAAACTCGAGTTCACAGGACTCCATTTCGAATAGTTTCGCGTATTGCTTAGTTAAAGAATTTTTGGGCTCTACCAGTATCTGAACTAGTTGCTCAACATCAAGTTCATCCAACACTGCAAGGACAGGCAACCGTCCGACAAATTCAGGGATCAAGCCGTATTTAACCAGATCTTCGGGTTCAATCTGTCCAAATAATTCAGACGACGTTTTCTTCTCGGCTTCACCTTTCACATCTGCGGAGAAACCCATTCCGCTTTTTTCCGATCGATCTCTTACAACTCGATCAAGACCTGCGAACGCACCGCCGCAAATAAACAAAATATTGCTCGTATCAACTTGTAAAAATTCCTGTTGAGGATGTTTTCTCCCTCCTTGAGGAGGGACCGAAGCGATAGTACCTTCAATTAATTTGAGAAGAGCTTGCTGCACTCCCTCTCCTGAAACATCCCGAGTTATAGATGGGTTATCCGACTTTCGAGAAATCTTGTCGATCTCATCTATATAGACTATCCCGGTTTGTGCCTTCTCCACATCGTAGTCACATTTCTGCAATAACTTCTGAATAATGTTTTCCACATCTTCGCCGACATAACCCGCTTCGGTTAACGTTGTAGCATCAGCTATTGTGAAAGGAACATTGAGCAGTCGCGCCAAAGTCTCGGCAAGCAAAGTTTTACCGCTTCCAGTAGGCCCAATTAGCAACACGTTACTTTTCGCAAGCTCAATATCGTTTTGTTTCACCCTAGTGTCTAGTCTTTTGTAATGATTATACACTGCGACAGATAAGATCTTTTTTGCACCCTTCTGACCGATAACATAGTCATCTAGATTTTCTTTAATCTCCGCCGGGATAGGTAGTTTACCGCCCTCCTTGCTCGATGATTTTTCTTGTATTTCTTCGCGTATAATGTCATTACAAAGTTCAACGCATTCGTCGCAAATAAATACTGACGGGCCGGCAATTAACTTTTTTACTTCGTGTTGGCTTTTTCCACAGAAGGAGCAATAAAGAAGCTTATCAGTCTCTGTCTTATTCTCGTCACCATCACTCATATGCTTACACCACCTCTTTTGAATTATCGCGCGACAGCAGGACTTCGTCTATCAAGCCATAGTCTCGTGCTTCCTCGCCGCTCATAAATCGATCACGATCGGTATCGGCTTCAATTTTTTCTAGTGGCTGACCCGTGTGACTTACTAATATTTGATTCAACCGCTCTCTAGCCTTTAAAATTTCTTTAGCGTGGATATCAAAATCAGAGGCTTGCCCCTGAAATCCACCAAGCGGCTGGTGGATCATCATCCGCGAATGGGTTAAGCAGTAGCGTTTTTTGGCTGCGCCACCGGCAAGCAAAAGTGCACCCATGCTCGCAGCTTGTCCAATACACATTGTGCTCACGTCCGGCTTAATAAATTGCATCGTGTCATAAATCGCAAGACCTGCTGAGACGGAACCGCCTGGTGAATTAATATAAAGATGTATGTCTTTGTCAGGGTTTTCAGACTCCAGGAACAGAAGCTGAGCTACTAAAACGTTGGAGACATAGTCTTCGACCGGGCCTACCAAAAATATGACCCTCTCCTTGAGCAGTCGCGAATAAATATCATATGCTCGCTCGCCACGAGCACTTTGTTCCACTACCATAGGAACTAAGTTTAAAGCACGCGGAGAATCACTATTAGAAAAATCGGAAAGTTCTATACCCATTAAATACTGCCTCTTCTTAGATTGTAGTCTGCACCGGATTCATAAGTGCGTCAAACGAGATAGTCTCATCAACTACCTCAGCCTGAGACGCAAGCCAATCTACCACCGCTTCCTCTAAACATGCTCCCTCGATTTGTTTCATATGCTCCGGATTATCATAGTACCACTTGGTAACAGCTTCAGAATCTTCATAGCCCGCCGACATATTCTCTATCATCTCTTTAACCTTACCTGGCTCAGCTTTCAGCTCATGCCGTTTAATAATTTCAGCCATCAAAAGCCCCATTTTAACGCTACCAGAGGCTCTCTCTCGAACAAGTTTATCAAATTCCTCCGATTCTTCTGCAGGGTTAAGTCCTCGCATCATCATGTCTTGCGCCATTTGCTGTTTCTGACGTCCTATTTCATCCAAAATGAGTGCTTCTGGAACATCGAAGGTATTAACTTCCATAACTTTTTCCATCACTTCATTGCGGAACTTCACTGCTTGCGCTTTTTTACTTTCTTTCTCCATGTTTTCTCGCACTTGCTTCCTAAAAGCTGCTTCTCCACCCTCTTTTACGCCGAATTTTTCAAAAAAGACTTCATCCAATTCAGGCAGCTCACTTTCCGAAATTTTTTTGATTTCAATTTCGAAGGTTACATCTTTCCCCGCCAAAGGCTTGTTTTGATACTCCTCGGGAAACTTCAGGTCTAAAACCGGCTTATCACCTTTGGATTGTCCAATTAATCCAGACTCAAAGCCCTCAATCATAGTCCCGGAGCCCAGCGATACCTCAAAATCCGATCCAGTGCCTCCTTCAAAAACTTCCCCACCAATAGAGCCTTTAAAATCTATGGCTAGTTGATCACCATCTTGAGAAGGCCGATCGACCTCACTCCATACTTTATGATGGTCCCGCAACTGACTTATTACGGTTTCTAAATCGTTATCTTGAATCTCGCACGATGCTTTTGTAATTTTGATTCCACTGAGCTCAGCAGGCTCTATAGCTGGAAAAACCTCAAATAGTGCGCAATATTTCAACCCTTGTCCCTTTGCCGTGGCGACCTCGTCAATTTTCGGTTGACCTGCGGGACGTAGGTCCTCTTTGCCAAGCGCTTCACTAAAACTACTCTGCAGCAACTCGTTCACCACCTCGTCACGCGCCTGGGGGCCAAAGCGTTGAGTCACAACAGACATCGGTACTTTACCCTTTCTGAAACCATCAACCTTCACAGTTCTCACGAGCTCATCAAGTCTCGACTTAACCTTGTCAGCTATTGCCTCCTCAGGGATCGTTACAGTTAATCGGCGCTCTAAAGCGGACGTATTTTCTAAAGAAATTTGCATTACTACTTTGCTCTAAGTTCGTTCAAACAATTACGTTATGGCATACCATAGATGGTGCGAAAGGAGAGACTCGAACTCTCACGGGTTACCCCACTGGTACCTAAAACCAGCGCGTCTACCAATTCCGCCACTCTCGCGTTATCTAATGTACCGGCAAAAAAAATAGTGCCTGCTCTTTTAAAATTACGCCAAAAACAATTCAATAAATCCTTTTTGGCGCTCACCAAAAAAACCTCAAGGCGACCGACACTCCACCACTATTATATGTTTAAGGATACAGTCTTAACACCCCCCCCCAATTTACCTATGAAATCAGGGTTTATTCCATTTCCTATTAAATTTGGTTACGTTATATTCTAAATAACATCAATCGAGCTAGGGGAGCAGGAATCGTGACACCATCATACAACGAAAAAAAACTTCAGGAATTGCAAGGCCGCGTCATGGGAAATGCCGCTGGCGCTGTCGGATTGCTTATGGCTTATATAGGCGATCAGACTGGCATCTATCGGGCTATGGAGGAACTGGGACCCTGTACGCACGAGACGTTAGCGAAAAAAGCCGATGTTGATATCCGCTATCTTAGGGAATGGTTATCGTCAAATGCCGCTATGGGTTACATCGAATATAACGCAGAAGCAGACACTTTTCATTTGACTCCCGAACAAGCGGCAATTTTTTCTCGCGAAGGTGAACCCACCTGTATGCAAGGGTTTTTTCAAGCTGTAGTTGGTCAATATGCAACTCACGATACGGCAATCGACATATTCAAATCAGGTGAAGGCCGGCCTTGGGAAGATCACCATTCCTGCTGTTTTTGCGGGACGGATAGATTCTTCCGCCCAGGCTACGCATCCTCTCTCACCTCCGAATGGATACCTTCGCTAAAGGGCGTGGAGCCTACTCTCATATCAGGTGGGAAAGTCGCCGACATAGGCTGTGGATTAGGCGCCTCATCATTGTTGATGGGCGAGGCATACCCGCTGTCACAAATTCACGGATTTGATTTCCATGGAGCTTCCATAGAGTCTGCTCGAAATGAAGCCAATGAAAAAGGGATAAAAAACGTCTCATTTGAGCAAGTTCTCGCGAAGGAATTTCCAGGAAAAGATTACGACTTGGTGTGTATCTTCGATGCACTGCATGACATGGGGGATCCGGTGGGCGCGGCAAGGCATATAAAAAAATCGCTGAAGCCAGGAGGCACGTTTATGGTAGTTGAACCAAATGCAGCCGATAGTCTAAAAGAGAACATGAACCTTTTTTCTGGGATAATGTACGGTTTCTCCACGACCATTTGCGTCCCCGTGTCTCGCTCTCAGGAAGTGGGCCTCTGCCTAGGGGCGCAAGCTGGCGAAAAACGTATTGCCGACGTACTTCGAGAAGCAGGGTTTTCTAGCGTCAATAGAGTCGCCGAGACACCTACCAATATGGTTCTACAAGCGATAGCATAAGTGCAAACATGCTAAGTGTTGGCGTTAATCTACAGAGAAAAAAATGGAAAAAACGGTAATCGAATTCATTCTTCTCGGCGCTATGGGCCTATTGGCAATAGTCGGATATATATTGATCCGGAGGACCCAAGGTTTAGGGATGGATACCAACCTACGAGAGCATGATGAGCTAGCGAAAGAGATAGCTCGGCTGCGCGCGGATATAGACAAGCATATCTCTGAAAACAGGACCCTCAGTCAGGAAAATATCCGCCTTCAGACGCAAATAGAGGAAAAACAAAAAGCCAACGAAGATAAAGTCCAGTTGCTCGAACAATCTGAGGTTCGTCTTAAAAAAGAGTTTGAGAATTTAGCAAATAAAATTTTTGAGGAAAAAGGAAAAAGCTTTTCAGATTCTAGCCAGTCCTCACTGAATGCAATGCTCAGACCTTTCAAAGATCAGATAGAGGGCTTCCAAAAAAGGGTTAATGAAGTACATACAGAGGCGATCAAGGGAAACACCAACCTAGTTTCGGAGATAAAAAAGTATGCTGAAGTTGGTTCGGCACTCAGCGAAGATGCAAAAAATTTAACTGCCGCTCTAAAAGGTGACTCCCAATATCGAGGAGCGTGGGGCGAGGCTCAGCTCGAAAGAACTTTGCAAATGAGTGGGTTAGTCGAGGTCACCCACTACACAAAACAAGATAGCTTCAGCTCCGACGGAGGAGCAAAAAAGCAAACCGATTTTATTATCTACCTGCCAAATGGCGGGGGATTTATCATAGATAGTAAAATGACCCTAATTGACTATGACCGGGCTATTTCAGCAAAAACTGATGAAGAGACCATGATTGCAATGACTGCTCACGTGACTGCGGTAAAAAAATATATAGACGATCTGTCCAGAAAGGATTACCCGAGTATTGCCGATGTCCAAAGTCCCGATTTCACCTTCCTATTTATGCCTATTGAACCAGCATTCATTGAAGCACTAAAACATGACAAGGGACT